>OIIC01000308.1_pt1 | contig 14371 bp, 10 predicted proteins | sample 1582941 | NCBI WGS metagenome assembly OIIC01 (sample SAMN02674970, study PRJEB24791) | human gut metagenome, SKBSTL043 | isolation source: stool | host: Homo sapiens | place: USA | reverse complement strand
GGACGTGTACACGCAAGAAGGACGTTGAAGGGCTTAGTTGCGGATTTGAGGTATATCTAAATCTATATCCGATTGGATCTGAAATATAATACCTTACCCCATTCTGGGTCTCTGAAACCTTGTATAAAACAACAAAATGAGACTGATTCCAATGAAGAATGCAAGGATGGGGTATATCTTGCAATTCATTTATAGAACATTTTATTCCAACGGCATTAAAGCCCAAAGATGTAGCACCGTATTTAAGACCAAGCAGCGAGACGCCTGTTTTACTTTGAAAACATAGATTGCGTAAATATTCTATCTCGTAATGTTTCCCATAATATGCACATATGATTTTCAAACAAGTAGCTCCACAATCCATAGACTCTTGTTGTCTATAATTCGGGAATTTATGCCAAGTAAACGGAAACATATCTAAAGATCTCGGTTATAAATTTATCTACAAATCTTATCAATTAAACCATTGAGTTCAAAGATGGATACAGGCGGGCATAAAAATCTCAACCCGCATTTAATGCAGGAGTCATGAGAATCTCTTGTGATTCTCCATGAGTTATTTTGCTCTAATTCTTTAACTACTGTATTAATTAATGAGAAATTTTTATCAGATAAATATCCTAATACCACTCCCGATCCATGAGGCCTGACATGACCGGCACTATCAATGTCTATTATTCCAAAGAAATTAGCATTTAATTTCATATTTCTAAATAGACTATTGAATGTATGAGTTCCTTTGGAGATATTGATATGCGGTATTGATACACAAGATTCAATCCAATCGATATTGTCCTTTAGAACAACAGGGCAAACATCGATATTGTTATTATCAAAGGAGGCAATTAGAGATATATCCTCTTTGGAATATGCGAAAAAGGATAAATCGATAGCAGAATTCAAACATTTGATAATAGCTTCTTTTGGCGAATGCTTATCTGCATATAATTTCAATTGACGATTCTCATTAAATTGAAACAATGAATTAAATTGTTCCTTGAAAGAATAATATTCATCTACCATTAAATGAATATTTATGCCTACATATGATGGTATTGCTTCTAATATTGTCTGAATCTTATAATTATCATTCAAGACATCTCGATTACAATATAAATCAATAACCGAAATACTAGTGAGAGATAACTGTTGAACAATTCGAAGCAGGTTATCTATTCGCGAATAATTATTGTTTGCAGAAGTATAAAGACAATATTGATTTATAGCTGCACCTCTCTTAACTACACTGTCTATTTCTGATGTTGGCGGGACCATTGGTGACAACTCAATACGTATTCCCGAAATTAGTGCTAATTTTGATCCTAATAAAGAGATCCGCTGATGCAAATCTCCATTTCTTTGAAGATCCGACTGCAAGTTTAGGATTGGCAATAAATTAATTGGGCGTCTTTTAGCATCAACGATGTAGATATAACCCAATGACATTGCTTTCTCAAAGTCTTCGGATTTAATAACATTGTGAGCTTCAATACACCCTATATTTTCAGGTATATAGAATTTATTTATCAAGTCAACAAAGGCAGCATCTTTTGATAGCATCGAAGTATGGGCTTCTGTATCATATATGCTAATGAGGTCTTCTTTAATAAAATCAACAAACAGTGATTTTTTAAGGACCATCCATGATGATGATATTGATTCCATAATTTAATGTATTTCAAATTTGGTCATTATGTAGTGATAAGCCCTAGGATAACGAGATAGAAAATCATAAACTTCAAGAAGGGTCGCTTTTGCATTTTCCTCCGTCACAAAATACTTACATCTTGATTTGACAGTCTTGTCTAATATTCCAGTATAAAAGATACAACTGAGGCAGGCATTACGCTCTTTACAATGCACACATTGAGTGGATGCAAGTTCATAATATCTATTGTACTTGTTTGCTATCTCCTCAAAATCCAAAGAAACTCTTTGTCCACAAACTTTACCTACTGCATAATTGTATCCAATTTTCTCGCAAGGCATTATGTTACCAGTGACAGTTATAAAAACACGTTTTGAAAATGGCAAACATGTCCCTGTCGGTATTGTTTTTCGTTTGCTTTGTGAGTTAAACAATAATTCATTATAATTCTGATAAACATAAGGGGAATGGCCTAAGATATATCTGGCTATACGCTCAAAGTGAGGATTCTCAATAAAATCTTTTTTTGATTCATTGTCTCTATCCAGTTCCATCATTGATGCCCATTTATCTGCGTAGATTGCATTAAATTCAGCCTTCATTTGTGGATCTATACCATCAGTATTTATCTCACTTATACTAGGTGTTTTCCCATACTGACCTTGTATATAATTGATAATTTCCTTTACAGATGTCCGATTGTTGAGCACAGAATTGAATTCTACATTGCTTTGAAAGTATGAGGCATATCTTGTTTTAACTTCATCTATAGCCGCCTTGATATCTTTAAAGGCAGGATTGCCATTTTTATAACATCTTAATGAAGAACCTATTTCATCGCCATCCAAACTAATTAATAATTTGAATTTTTTTGACACAAGATAATCGATGTACTTTGGAAGAAACAAGGCATTCGTTGTCATCGAATATACAAAAGTGAGTGAATAGGTGCTTAGGTTTGTTTCGATATACTTAATCACAGCGTGTATAAGTTCAAAATTCATCAATGGCTCGCCACCATAGAAGCTAATATTCAGAACCCGATCTGTTGATGTTAAGTATCCCTCATCCCAAAGATTTTTTATGAAATTCAGAAACGCTATTGCCTGATTAATATCGAGACTACGATTAATTCGTTCACCCTTATTTATATAGAGTTTACCATATCCACAATATACACATGACAGATTACACCGCTCTGTTACTTCAAACGTAATTTGAGGTGTATTAGCTAAATATTCCTTTATATTACATGCTTTAATCTTCATGTTGCTTGTAGTTAGATTTTTTATTAGATCAGAGTGTATGTGGGGTGTTATCCCCACATACACAGAGAATGGTTGATTGACGTTGTGGTGTTACGGACGATGGCCAATAACTACTACTTCATCAAGGAAATAGGTAAGTTTCTCCATCGGGAGATTTGAACTTTTGTTTCCTGCATGGTTCGCAGTACCATTGTCGTAATTGGAATTGCTTACGCAACCGCAACCACAGACATTACCTCCGGAAAGAGAATTCATTTCTCTTTCGGAAAGCTCTCGGGAGGAGAGGGCTTCGAAATTAAAATCCTTCATGCTGATGAATTTTAGATTGTTTTACTTTGGTTTAATTATCACTAGTCAATTGCAATTGAATTTTAATATTAAGGTGGCCACCCATTACTGGCGTAAAGTAAGCACCAAAAATTCCGTTCCATTCCATCCTATAAGCATATGATCATTTACGGCTGCAATCTTATACAAGAAAGAAGTTTCAATGGTATATTGATTTATTATATTACCATCCCAATCTATTTTGTAAATAGATGGAGTAGTATTTGGAATGTTAGAATACTTACATCCCCAATGGAGTGCATATATATAGTTTGGCGTAATCGATAAATCTACAATGTGGATTATATTTTGTTCTTCAAAATCTGCTTCTTCAAGCGTAGCTGGATTGAATGTCGCTTCCGCGATTTCAATGTTTTTGCGCATGGTATTCTCTAATCCGAAAATGTCTATATCCGGATGCCAACGATAGGCAAAAGCGAACCTATTGTGTTTGCCAGAATATACCATTTCCCCTGCGTTAGGCATCCATGCCTGTAATTCAGGTGATATGTTTATCTGTTTGATTGTGTCTATTTTTGATGTGGTAAGGTCGGCGGTCATGGCATACTGGCGACCACCGTTTGGCTCGCGCCCGATGAAAACATATCTATCAAGATTTGTCATATAGACATCCTGAACGTACTGTGAAAGAGGAAAAGGCACGGTGCTGTTGCTGTCCATCAGATACTGCCGTGTCCTAACAAATGCGGTATCGTTCTCTACGGTAAAAAGCTCGCAATCGTCCTGCCCGACAACGTGGATTGCGCCATTATCGGATATAAAAGGATAAGGCATATAGGAGGCATAGTAACCGTCTTCCCGTTTGCCCATATTTGGGCTTATATTGATTGTGTTGTTGGCGCTGTCGATAATTGCGCGACGGAGAAACCGTTGGCCATATCCGTTCTCACATTCAAAGACAAACAGCAATGTGTCACCAGATACTTTCATATCCGTTACATGCCTTATTGCAGGTAAAGGCTCCCCGGATATTTTTAGTTTTGTCGTTGTGATAGTTGACTGTGCGTTGGCACACCCTGACATGATGAACATGGAGAGAGCTATTATAGATAATATCTTCATTTTATTTCAAGGGGTTTATATGGAATTGATTGTTCTTCTATATCTGATGAATTGCGAAATTTACCATCAGACCCTCTTACCATAATTCTGGCACCACCCATACCAGATGAAAGAAATGCGTATGGTGATTTGAAATACCGGGCTATTGTTTTCGCAGCATCTTCGGGACTACACCCCTTTTCGTTGTCATATTCATAAGACATTATAGGTTCGGTGCATTTCTCAAATCCGGAACATTCCCAATTATACTGCCTCTCTGCATCCTGAATACGAAGTATCAATCCCGGCAGACCTCCAAATTTATAAGGGCCATAAGGTAAGGGCAGTTCAGTGGTAAACCAAGCCTTATAATTCCTTCCAGCATATTCGGTGGTGGCTTCTTGACAGTCATAGCCGAGAATAGTCGTGCTGCTGTCCGGCACAAAATTCCAAGTCAGAGCAGGCAGGAATTCTTCGTAGCGTAGGGTGCCTGTCATTATGGGTAGGCGATATTTGATATTTGCAGTTTTATCTTGTAGGCTTCCTATTATTTCAAGCGGCCAAGGATTGCCGGTAGGATTGGAATAAGTGCTGGACCCACGTCGGTTTTCCTCGGTATGGATAGAATCGAAGTGTAGAAGAATATCACTGTAATCTTTGTATCTTTCTTTTCCGATGAGTAGGATACGTGTATCTTCCATATAATCCTTATCATCGGGGTGATTCTTATAACGAAGTTGATATGTCGCCTTATACTTTGCAGTGTCAACGGTTTTACCATTCTCCAATGATTGCGAGTATGGTGCTTGAGCGTTCGCAACAAAAGGCATCACTATCAATAATATCCTTATTAACCATTTCATAATCTTGTATTTTAGAATATTCTGAATCGGATTTTGAGTAACACACTGCGTGGCCGTATGTCGTAGATTGCCTTTGACTCTGTGAGAGCGGACAGATTGGAATATATATACGACTTTCGGTTGAGCAGATTGTCGCACGACAGCGTAAAGCTGAAACGCTTTATGGTGTACTTCGCCTCGGCATTGAGAAGGAGGAATGAACGGTCGCCGTCGTTGAAGTTGTTGTAATAATGGTAAAGCGAAGTCGTCAGAATAACACCTCCGGGAATTGTAAAATCAAGAGTACCCTTATTGGTTACTGTGCGTAGCCACGGGAACCGCTCATGTCCTTTCTGTTGCGTTGCGGATTGGGAATAAATTCCTTGATACGATACCGAAAGCCATTTGAACGGTGTAAGGCTAACGTCGGCGTTGACACCTAAGCTATTGCCAGTATAGCGTACCACCGCGTCCTGAACAAGCAGAGGACTGTCATAATAGGAGTATGTAAACGAGGCTCCGATTTTAAGACGGCGCCAGTCGAATCCCTGACTCGCATGAACCTTTGCCGACAGCATATCGCTGTTCTCCGATGTGCGGCGGCTTATGGTATGCTGTACGATACCGTCGTAGTAAGAACCGTAAAGGACATCGGGCGACTGCCTGTACCATGCTACTTCCGCGCCTGCAAAGCTCATAGAAAGAATATTTTTAAAATCATATTTCAGCGCATAGTGTTGATTCATGCCTTCATATAGACCGGGTACATCATAAGCCGACAGTTGACGGTAAGAAGTCAGGATATAGCCTGAATATAATGTCTCAATGGAGGGAGTCATATAATTCAGTGCGGCGGAAGCGTTAAGATTATGACTGCTGTTTACTTTATACGTTAGGTTTAATGACGGTTCCACCCGAAAGCGGTTTTTGTCGGTGATGATACCGTCAAGTTTGTTGTCAAGCCGGAATAATCTGTATTTCATCGGCACATAGAGCGAAGCATGGAATTTTCGGGTAGTGAACATTATCTCGGCTCCGAGGCCGGCATCGAGATAATCAAGCGTGAGATCATTGCGCATCGCGTCAAGGCTACTTTCGAGCGCGTTGTGATGATAGTTGACGATTGCCGACGGATGCAGGGTGAAGTTGCCGACTTTAAGAGCCGACAATAATCCCGCGCTGTTCTCAGTGGATATATTTCGGAAATCAACGTGCTGATATAGCATATCGCCTGTTATAATATCCGGAAAAAGATTCGGGGAGACAGACAGACTGTGTGGCCGTTTCTCCATGTTGACAAGAGACGAAATCTCAAATCCTCGGTCCTCCGAATTACGGTGCGTCATGTGGAATTTGTTGAGCAGTCGGTATGTGTCCGTTTTTCCGATCTGCACTATGTCATCGTCTCCGGCAAGAATACGGCTGTCAGCGTCAGTCGTGCTCCAGTCGAATTTCAGTTGTTCCTTCAGGAAATTTTCATCGCCATTGTTCAGATATGTAAGGTCACCGTACGCCTTCTGCATACGGGCGGTGCCCTGCATAACCTCGTCCACTATGTTCTGACTGCCGTCAGGAAGGAAATTTGTGGTTGACGAATTATTACGACGGGTGTCGCGGTCGTTTAGATAAGCTGCGTTTATACCGAACTCTCCCGACTTACCCACACGATATACGTTGTTGAACGTGGCATTGTGGGAGCGATTGAAGTAATAGAACCGTTTGTCAATGCCGGGAGCTGACGGCATTGAGATCGACGAGATATTGCTTGTGCGCGAATAATCGTTGTCAAAGGAATAAAGTTCCTGCGACAAATCCTCGCCGGTATTGTTGCCCTTATAGGTGGCGAGAAACTGACTGTTACGTCGGAAATATGTAGCGATTGCTGAGTTATTCCATAATCCCTCGTCGCCATAGCCTCCTCCGAGTGTGGCTATGAGATTGAACACACCCTTGACACCCTCTTTCAGCCGCAAGTTGATCGAGGCCTGTTCCTCCGGGCGCAGCCCTTTGAGCGCCTTTATGTCCTGATGGTTTTCGAGCACCTGCACGGTAGCGATGTTGTTGGGGTCTATGTTGTTGGTGGCAATGCCGTAATGCCCTTTCATAAGGTCAAGTCCTTCGATATACAGGTTTTTAATGGGCTTGCCCTGATATGAGATTTGTCCGGCGTCCGACACAGATATGCCAGGCATCTTTTTCAATACATCGGCAATAGACTGGTCTGTCTGTGAAAGAAAAGAGCCCACATTGTAGTTGATAGTGTCGCCGTGCGAATAGACTTTCTTTGACTTTACGACAACCTCTTTTAGCTCAACCGTTTTTTCTTCCACTATAATATTGTAAAATCCAGAATGATTAGGTATTGTGATAGCCGTAGGAGAAATCTCTATGCTTGAAGCTCTTAAAACAAGGCTGTCACATTTGCTGTTTATAGTAAGGCTGAAACTGCCATCTTCACCTGTAAAACATGACCCGAGGATAGTTCTTGGGGAATTAATAGGAGATGCGACTACATTAATAAAATCCATACTGATTCCGTAATGGCTTTTAACTAAGCCATTAATATTGGTTTGAGCCATTGCAATGGTTGATGCAATGAAGCATATTGTCAATATGAGGAAACGGTTCAGCATACATTTGCTTAATTGGTCGTTGATAGATTTTGACTTAGGTTAGCCAATTTCTCTTATGAGTATATTGGCGTATGTTGGTCTTATCTTTCGGAGGCAAAGTTAATAAAATAATTTGTAATGTGCGTTATAATTTACAAGAAAATTTAGAGGTTGCTATGATTTTTAACGTTTGACCCGATTTGCCAAGTAGCGATACACAACCGTATATCATTGTTTATTAGGGTATTTTAGCAGTTTATTGAACAAGGCTCTCGCTTAGCTTGTTATAATGAGTGTTGTATTTTTAATGGATTAGATACGGATTCAACCCTGTAAACAGACTCATTAACTCAAAAACAGCCCCGATAAATGGATGTATTTTCACTTACCGAGACAGAGTTCTTCCGAAAGCTGACCGACGGAGAGAACGACAACCTACACATATCCTATAAGGAGTTTGTGCTTCAGGTCAGCGAGTTGTGCAACAAGGAACCGCACAAAGGTTGCGTGATAAGCGCATTCCCCTTTGTTGAAGTGGAAGATAAGCCCCTTACATATGGCGGCACAACGCCAAGAAGTCAATGACGCCCTCGTGTCGTTCATCAACAAACCCCTATACTTTGTGCGTCAGACATTATTCCACTACAAGAAAAAATAGATTCCCGAACCGTCAGACCATCTTGGACTAGACTGGAAAGCCAACAAGACCGACCTTGTAGAGTTAGACTACGCCTTTAAGGCCGCCACTTGCTTCGGCACCAAACTAATCGTGAAAGCTACATTCAGTAGTCTCACCCATATATTAAAGGTCGATAGGACCGAAAATACATCTATAAGAAAATTTCTGAAATGAGGATTAGATACGAGGGTGCAACCGCCATACCAACTTAATGGATAACCTAATTGATGGATAGAACTGCGTTATGTCAAAATAGTACTGAATCAAGAGAACTGAGTAACTTCAACTTATGTTCTGCCAGTAATCCCAATTATATAGATGCCATAAGCAAAAAATCCCTTCCATTTGTGATGCATGGAAGGGATTTTTGCTTCTGGCATAGTTATCGGAATGCCGCGATGTGTATCATTTGATGATATATCTACTGCTCAACAACAATCTTGTTTATCCAAAAGATTAGATAACCGGCGTGAAAATCCATTAAGGATTTTTATTTTATCAAGATTTTCTTCCCATTACAGATATAGATGTTTCCCGAAGTTGGATTTTCTACTTTTCTTCCTAATAAATCGTAGTAATTACCGTTATCTTCTTTCCCATCAATTATCACACTGTCCGTACCGGAAGATGGGAAATCGTCTGTTTCTATGAAATTGGTAAAATAATTCCATCCGTAAGCAGAAGCATACAAATGGGAAGTTCCAACTGGGACATAAACTGGAATGTTGTTTGGAGTACACAAATGACCGGGCTGACCTGTTATGGGACCGAAAGTATGATTACGTCCTTTATTTGATGGGTCTTCATCACATACAGGTGGAGTCGGCGCACTGCAATATATAGCCTCCAATGACTGAAGATATTGACAAGAAGCTCCGCCCAAATATGTTAGTGATGAAGGAAATACTAATCTTTTGAGCGAGCTACAGTACCAGAATGCATTAGACTCAATATCATTTAATCCTTCGGATAATGATATCTCGGATAATGCCATACACGCAGATAATGCGTCTGCCCCAATTATATCAATGGTGGATGGAATATCAAATTCCAATAAATTAATATCGTTATATACAAAGCAGTTTGGTATAACGTTTACTCCGTATGGCAAGTTTATTTTTTTTAATCTGTGATTTAGTGCGAATTGATGAGTGCCTGAAAAATCCAGACAAGAGGCAGGGAGTAAAACTTCCTCAAGGTCAGACGAGTAAAATGCAGCATTGCCTATTGACAGCAAGCCATCCGGGAAATTTATACGCTTAATTTTAGACCGATAAAATGCCCCTTCTCCTATGTGTTTTATTGTGGTCGGGAGTTTTATTTCATCTAATGACTCGCAATTCATAAAACACATTGCAGGTATATCCATCAAACCTTCAGGTAGTTGCATAGGATTAGTCGCTAATGACATACAATCGGAAAAGCAATATATTCCAAGATTTTGCAATTTAGACGGGATATTGATGGATTCTAAGTGTATCGCATATGAGAATGCAAAATCTCCAATGGTTTTAATTTGGTTTGGCAGGATTATTTTTCTAAGGGAAATTACGTATATTGTCCCGTCATCTTGTAATTGTTCATCCTGATGCCAGAATGCTCTTGACGGAATAATATCATTTTCAACAGCGGCACCTTCCAGATTAATGACCGATAGGTTTCCATTAAATGTTGCACTCCAGAGAGCATTAAAATCTCTGTCGTTAATAGTCCCCTTTATAACAATAGAATCAATATCGTTTATATTAGAACCAATAATATCTGATAATGTTCCGGGAACCGTTACAGTTACCTCTCTATAGTTTTGATCGTTAAAAGCCTTTAATGGTTTTCTGGAAACGATTCCCTTTTTTAATGGAATCATATTGACGATGCTATCTGTCATATTCGGATACGAATTATCCTTATATAGGTTTTCGCCACAATTGAGAGTGATGTTTTGTGAAACACCAGATAAAATCGACAAAATAAATAAAACAAATGTAATAAAACGTAACATGTTAGAAGTCATTTTAAATGACAACTTTTCCCAACCCTATTTGTGGATTGGGAAAAGTCGTTTAAGCACATATATTATCTTATATCGATTTTCTTTTGATCTACTACCATTCCATCAATGGTATACACTACTACGTATACACCCTTCTCAAAATTGGCAACATCAATAGATATATTACTCTCGCCTGTAACAATGTCTTCCATCACTTTGGTGTTTCCATCAAGGATGGATATGATCGAGATAGTTGAATTATCTACGGCTTTGTCATTCAATTCAATATCAATCTTATTAGAATCCGTTGATCTTGAGACGGTTTTAATGCCTGATGCAGCCTCTAAAGAGATTGATTCTGTTGACACATCCCCGTCCTTTGTGGATGCAGCAACTGTATATTTATTGTTGTTATATGTTGGGGTTACAATAATATTTTCTGAATGACCGATGGTATTGCCTTGGCTATCAAACCATTTAAATCGACTAAAATCAGCGTTGTCAACTGATAATTGCAACCTGCCTCCTCCTATTGGTGTCGGCTTGATTTCAATAGGCTTAAGAGTTAGTATAGGGGATTCCACAATAAACGTTTCACCTCCTATAATTTCTCCATTTTCGTCTCTTTGAATAAGGTCGAAAGTATAAGTAGCGCTCTTGAGTGAGTATTTTTTAAAGTCGAATTTGAGACTAACTACATCAAATTCATTCCCTAATAGATGAACGGCTTGCAACTTACTCTTAGGAGACATAAATATAACTTTCCTAAGATTGGCATCATTTGAATTACTCGTTGGCAGTGATATGTCCTCAGATTTAAATCCACCACGTTCCCACGCAGTATAAATCGTTGGACTTAGCTCTAATTCAACATTTGCCCTGTCGTATATAGCCGCGTCATTAGATGTTCTTGGAACTAGTTCTAAAGTATAACTCTTTGCTTGATTGTTCGCATTGCGAACAAATACTAAAGTGCCATTAGAAACATCTTCTTTAGGTATTATTGAAACATTCTTCTGAGCCTGATCATTGAATCGCCTTAGGTCAAAATACGATTTCCCTTCTTCATATTTCTCATCAATATGAGTGGGCAAAATTTTAGTTTTTAAACAAAAATGATGTTTATCGTTATCTGTAGCTCCAATTAAGATTGGGGGAAGTGCCCATGTTACTTTGACCGTAGTAGAGTCTCCAGCTTCTATTGCTGGTATATGAACCGCATCAAGATGCCCTCCTGTTACAAATTCATTCTTATATAGCTCTCTTCCTTTCCATGCTTTATCGCTAAAAGCGGTAGATGCTTTGGCCCAATATACATGAAGCCATTGACCTCCTGTATATTTTTCTTTCCCTCTATTATGAATTTTTACATATACTATTGAAGCCAAATGATTTGGCGAATATACTGGATTTTCATGGATCTCGATTCCGTCATCTTGATTTCTAACCCATATTGAAGGACTTTTCCAAAACTCATCAGTTGTCATATTGGGTTCCTTACCAGTGTCTTCAGGGTTGTCTTTTATGTATATGTCAACAGCTGGCGCAAGGTAATTGAAGGCCAAATCTTCCCCTACAGACAGCGGCGTGGAAACATATTGAGGATGTTCTGCACTACGACGGTCATGATTTTTAGCATAAATAAACGCTTCATCCATAGTGATACGACCATTCTTGTCAGTATCAGGGTATACTTTCGCACCTCGGTGGTTAGCACCGTTTATTGCAGTTGTCCATTGATATACAAACTCATCGTAAGGAATGTCTCCGCAGGCCCAAGAATACTCGCTGCCAGTAGAAGCAGTAGCCACAACGCAACCGGCTTTTGTAAGATCATCAATAAAACCTCCGGAAAAGCACTGACCTAAAACGACGTTTACGTTCACATTGTTCTGCGTAAACGGAGACAACATAGAAGCCAGCTGATAGTCGTGGAGATTTTCTCCACCCCATAGGCATATGTATGATTTAGATTGGTTGTCAGTAGAACCTCCATGGTCTATAACATAGAAGAAGAGATGGTCATCTTCTCCAAGTTTTGTTTTCAATGAATTGAGAGTAGATTGAATGTTGGCTTTGGTTGCAGCCAGTTTTATATCAGCTACACCATCATTATCCAAATCAAGAGGCTGGGATTTGAATCCTCCGGTTGTCAATCTCATGTCTTCGGCAGGATTGTTGCCATCCGACATAATTGGGAAGATGTTTTCTTTGGGAACTCCATATTTGTTAACCAAAGTCTGGTAGATAAACGAGCAGTCATTCCAATAACGCTCGTAATTGGACATTTTGTTGACACCACCGCTTAGGATAATCGCATAGGTCCTGTGTGCAGCTTCTTGTGCAGCATTTGACTGTGACACCTTGACAACTGTCGGTTTTGAGTTCGCATTGGTACCGTAGCGGTTTTTGACCGACAATGGAGCGAAGTTGCCGGATGGTGGCAGTTTTCGCTCTACCTTGCTTGATGGTACCGCCGCATTGACTGATGTCGTGATGGTTTTGGGAACCGTGAGCACATAGCACTCATGCTCCCATCCTTTCATCGGTTCAGCATCGACAAATATAGTCCATGCTGTCTGGCTGTTGTCTTGGAGGATGAAGTAGTCAACATCCTTTCCTTGAAATTGCCGTTGGGCAATCGTCAGTGCTTCTGCTTTAGAAACACTGTGAGTCTGAGCAAATGCCGCAGAAGACAAGATGCAGCACATCAACAGACTTAGAAGAGTAAGTTTTGCTCTCATTGCGCTTGTGTTTGGGTTAATGTATCGGTTTAATTTTCACTTAGTTGTTAGGGAGTATGGTTCTCTCAGAAATTAACGTCAAGCTCTATACTCATCTAACCTGTTGCAAAATTAATAAAATAATTTATAACAAGCGTTATATTTTGAAAGAAAAAATTTAGTGTCTGCCTATTTTAACATTTATTCCAACTCGACTAAATAGCCGTAAATGTCTATATATATCTGTTTATCAGTATATTTATGCGGAATATCGAACAAGATTCTTGCTTGGATTGTTATAATGCGTGTTGTAATTCTTAATGGATTAGACACGAATTCAACCCTGTAAACAGATTCATTAACTCAAAAACAGCCCCGATAAATGGATGTATTTTCACTTACCGAGACCGAGTTCTTCCGAAAGCTGACCGACGGAGAGAACGACAACCTGCACATAGCCTATAAGGATTTTGTGCTTCAGGTCAGCGAGTTGTGCAACAAGGAGCCACACAAAGGCTGCGTGATAAGCGCATTGCTCTTTGTGGAGGTGGAGATAAGCCACTTACAGACGGCGGCACAACGCCAAGAAGTCAATGACGCCCTCGTGTCGTTCATCAACAAAGCCCTGTGCTTTGTGCGTCAGACCTTATCCCATTACAAGGAAATAGATTTCCGAGCCGTCGGCGAGGAAAATATGCTCGACCGTCTCGGACTTGACTGGAAAGCCAACAAGACAGACCTTATAGAGTTAGGCTATGCCTTCAAGGTCGCCAACTGTTTCGGCACCAAACTAAGCGCGAAAGATATAATCGGCAAGCTCGCCCGTATCTTCAAAGTCGATATGACCGAAAGCTACATATACAAGAAATATTCGGAAATGAGGATGAGAGGGCGCAACAGCCGTACCTACTTCATGGATACCCTGATTGACGGACTAAACAGTTTCATGTCAAAACAGGACCAGGAGGAATGACCGCCTCAGACCGATGTCCAGCCACTAATCCATCCGGAAATATTTAATCTCTTTCATAAATAAACAGAGAATCCGTAAAGGTCGTCTTTCATTTCTGCCTCTGCGACAGCGGCGTTTATGAAAATGGATTCTGTGGGTTTTGAAATTTACAACAAATCCCGGCCACTCGTGATGAATGGTCGGGATTGACTTTATCCTCAAATCCGCAACTAAGCCCTTCAACGTCCTTCTTGCGTGTACACGTCCT
>OIIC01000290.1_pt1 | contig 14907 bp, 12 predicted proteins | sample 1582941 | NCBI WGS metagenome assembly OIIC01 (sample SAMN02674970, study PRJEB24791) | human gut metagenome, SKBSTL043 | isolation source: stool | host: Homo sapiens | place: USA | reverse complement strand
ATGTAGATAGCGGCAAGCTCCATGCAGCGGCGGCGCAAATCCGCCGGATTCTGCCGGACGGTGATGGCGTGCATGTCGACAATGGAGTAGATGCAGTCGTAGTCGTCCTGCAGCTTGGAGAAGTTGCGGAGCGCGCCGATGTAGTTGCCCAGCGTCAGCGTGCCGGACGGCTGGATGCCAGAGAAGATAATCGGCTTCTTTTCGGGCTTGGGCGCGATATTCGTTTCGGACATGGGAAATCTCTCCTTTCAGAATAGGCGGCGAACGGCCGGGGAGCGATTCGCCATACAAAAAAAGCCATCCTATCCCCTCTTCTGGGGACAGATGACTGCGGTGCCACCCCAATTGCGCAAAATGCTTGCGCCTCTCAAATCCTGTTCACGGGGGAAAGCCGTCGCGGGATACTGGGCATTCGCCGTTCCCCTGCGCCCTCGAAGCCCCACGGTCTGCGCCATCCACCGCCGGACTTGCACCCTCTCCGGCTCGCTGTGGGCGACTCTGCGCATCCCCTGCTTCTCATCGGTTTCATGGCTTTATGATACCACATTTCTGTCCGCATTGCAAGCGCATTCGGCAAAATTTATCGTTTTACGCGATTGACTTTTTCACAAAGATATGCTATATTGATTACAAACTTATGAAGATTTGAAGGAGGTTTTATAACATGAAGCGTCTGTTGATGCTCCTGACCACCTTTTGCCTTTTGCTGATGACAACTGCGCTGGCGGAAACGGAAGCCGAGTGGAACGCCAAGTGCGAGTGGAAAACCGGCACTGGAACGACGCTCTACGCCGTGACCCAAGGCACAGCGACTTCTTCGGACTTGTCGGATTTCGTCCCGGTCGGCACGCTGCCTGCGAATACCTACGTCGGCATTCTGGAGCGCAGCGGCAACATGCGCAACGTCCGCTACTGGAACGGCAGCGGCACATCCAGCGGATGGGTGGATTCCGCCGCGCTGGTGTGGGTCGGCTCGAACAGCAGCAAGCCGAAGCCCTCCGGCAGCCGCGCGACTGCCAGCGATTTGTCCCGCAAGCCTGACGACACTTGGAACAGCTTGACCGTCACCTATTCTGCTGGCGACGAGGCGCAGACGGTATCGCTCCAAACGCTGGGTGTCGCCATGAGCGAAATCTACATGGATGGCGAGTTCCTGCGCGTGCCGACCGCTTCCCTCTCGTGGGAAACGGAGGCGGATGACAACCAGCGAATCGCCGTTATCTACGCGCCTTCGACCGGCAAGTGCACCATGCGCGAGGAAGCAAGCAAGAAGGGCAAAATCATCATGACCTGCAAAGCCGGGCGCGTGGTGACCGTCCTGCGCGTAGGCGATGTGTACACGCGCATTGTGTACGACGGCGTGGAGGGGCTGGTGCTGAACAGCTGCCTGAAGTTCTACGAAACGCCGGACGAGGACACCTTCACAACCGGGCTGCTGTCCGCAAAAGGCAAGACGAACACGACCGCGACCGTCTCGGTATATCAGCTGACGAAGAGCCGCCGCCGGCTGGACAAGATTCGCGTCGGTGCTTATCTGGCAGTGATGGACAAGGTCGGCGAATGGTACGAGGTGGATGTGAACGGCTGGCACGGCTTCGTGAAAGACGCGAACGTGACGCTGGATGCACCGCTGCCTGACTAATCCCCTGCGAGTGAAAGAACAGAATCGCTAAACCGAAAATCGCGCCGTTTCTCTGATTTTTTGTCGGAGAAGCGGCTTTTTTGATGCTTGTTTTAATCGCTTCGGAGTACGCAAAAAAACGCCAAATTCGGTGATTTATCCATTAGTTTCGGCTAATATAGGCGTTTTACGGACTTTTTCGTTCGCCTTTTCATCTTTTTTTGCGTTTTCTGCCGAAAAAATCGACAAAAGCCCTTGACATACGCAAAGAAATATGGTTTAATGAATCCCGCTTTGAGGTTTAGTTTCACTAAACCATTTTTTCACGGCTTTCAGTTTAGTATTTCTGAACTTTGCGTCAATATGGACTGAAAGCAACCGGAAAGGAGCATCCCCATGGATATCGGTGAAAAGCTGCGTCTGCTGCGGATTCGGCGCGGGCTGACGCAGGAGGACATGGCCGACCGCTGCGAACTGAGCAAAGGCTTCATTTCGCAGGTCGAGCGCAACCTTGCCTCCCCGTCTATCGCGACGCTGACAGACATGCTGGAATGCCTCGGCTCCAGCCTGAGTCAGTTTTTCAGCGAGGACAAGGACGAAAAGACCGTCTTTACACCACAGGATATGTTCGTCAAGGAGGACGAGCAGCTTTGCGGCAGCATCACATGGCTGGTGCCGGACGCGCAGAAGAACACGATGGAGCCGATTCTGGTCGATTTAGGCGAGGAAGGGCGGACGTACGAGCTTCTGCCGCATCAGGGCGAAGAATTCGGCTATGTGCTGTCGGGCAGCATCTTTCTGGTGGACGGCGAAACGAAAACGCGCATCCGGGCAGGCAGCAGCTTCTGCCTGCATCCGCATGAGACGCACTACCTGATGAATGCGGGCAAATCCCACGCGAAGGTGCTGTGGATTTCCACACCGCCGTCGTTCTGATTTTAAGTAATTGGAAGGAAGTGTTTCCCCCCATGGTGGAGAAAGAGCATTTGATTGACCTCGTCGGCATCTCGAAGGAGTTTGACGGCGTGCAGGTTTTGAAGAATATCAACCTTTACATCCGCAAGAAGGAATTCATTACCCTGCTTGGGCCTTCGGGCTGCGGCAAGACGACGACGCTGCGCATCATCGGCGGATTCGAGACGCCTTCGGAGGGGCAGGTGCTCTTCGGCGGGCAGGATATTTCCGCGCTGCCGCCCTACAAGCGCCGCGTCAATACGGTCTTCCAGAAATACGCGCTCTTCCCGCACCTGAACGTGTACGACAACATCGCCTTCGGTCTGAAGCTGAAGAAGCTGCCGAAGAAGCAGATTGCCGAAAAAGTCGGGCAAATGCTGGAGTTGGTGAACCTGAAGGGGTACGAAAAGCGCCATGTGGACGCGCTTTCGGGCGGCCAGCAGCAGCGCGTGGCGATTGCGCGCGCACTGATGACCGACCCGGAACTGCTGCTGCTTGACGAGATCACATCCGCTCTTGATCCGATGCTGGTCGGCGAAGTGCTCAACATGGTTGCCGAGTTAAAGGCCCAAGGCACCACAATCCTCATGGCCACGCACGAAATGAGCTTCGCCCACGAAGCGGCCGACCGCATCGTACTGCTCCGTCACGGCGTCATCGCCGAGAACGGCACACCCGCTGAGGTGATGGACGAGTCGCAGGATCCCGAGACCATCGAGTTCTTCAGCCATTTCAGGCACTGAGACGAAGCCGAAAAACAAGCACCGGATTCATACGACGAAAGGCTCCGACGGATAATACCGTCGGAGCCTTTCAAATTGCGTTGACGAAAGTCAACCGATCACGTCACACCGACAATTCGGTATCACGCTTGAGCACAAAGTGGAGCACCAGGTAATGCGGCGGTGAACAGGTAAGAGGTATCCATGCTTCCAACCTACCCGTCGGCATCACCCCACACCACAACCACCCACCACAAACAGCGAAAGGCCAAAATCCTAAGCCACTATTCATACTTGACTGATCTGGTGCTTAAACCGCGTCCGCAAACCCCAACAAGTTCCACCACCCCACAACACGCGATGTAGCCGCCGATTGGTAGGGTTGATAGATAGTTAATCCCCTGTTTGAAAAAGGAGCTTTGGCTTGTCGGCTGAACTCGAAGACATTCACGAGGAATGTGGCATCTTCGGCGTATGGGGCCACCCCGACGCCTCACGACTCACCTATTTTGGCCTGCACGCGCTGCAGCATCGCGGTCAGGAAGGTGCCGGCATCGTCTCCAACGATAACGGTCATCTCATCGGTCATCGCGGACTCGGCCTGCTCACCCAGGTGTTCGGCGATGAGCGCGAAATCGAACGACTGAAGGGCAATTGCGCCATCGGCCACGTGCGTTACGCAACGGCCGGCTCGGGCACCACAGACAACATCCAGCCGTTCATCTTCCGCTTCCATGACGGCGACGTGGCTCTGTGCCATAACGGCAACCTGACGAACTGCCCGTCACTGCGCCGCAAGCTTGAAGACGAAGGCGCCATCTTCCATTCGAACTCCGACACCGAAGTGCTGATGCACTTGATTCGCCGTTCGATGCAGCGCACCTTTATGGACAAGCTCAAGGAAGCGCTCAACACGGTGCATGGCGGTTTCGCCTACCTGCTGATGACCGAAGACGCCATGATCGGCGCACTCGACCCGAACGGCTTCCGCCCGCTCTCCCTCGGCAAGATGAAGAACGGCGCCTACGTGCTCGCCTCCGAAACCTGCGCACTGGATGTCGTCGGCGCCGAGCTGGTGCGCAACATTCGCCCGGGTGAAATCGTGGTGGTCAACGATCACGGCTACAAGATCGTGCAGTACACCAACAACACGCAGCTGGCCATCTGCTCGATGGAGTACATCTACTTCGCCCGCCCGGATTCCGATATCTATGGCGTCAACGTGCACTCCGCCCGCAAGCGCATGGGCGCACGTCTCGCCGCCGAATCCCCGGTGGAGGCCGATATGGTTATCGGCGTGCCGAACTCCTCATTGTCCGCCGCATCCGGCTATGCGGAAGCAGCAGGCCTGCCCAACGAAATGGGTCTAATCAAAAACCAGTATGTGGCCCGCACCTTCATTCAGCCCACGCAAGAACTGCGCGAGCAGGGTGTGCGTATGAAGCTCTCTGCTGTGCGCAGCGTGGTTAAAGGCAAGCGCGTTATCGTCATCGATGATTCCATCGTGCGCGGCACCACGTCCAAGCGCATCGTGCAGCTGCTCAAGGAAGCCGGCGCCGCTGAAGTGCATATGCGCATCAGCTCCCCGCCGCTGAAGTACCCCTGCTTCTATGGCATCGATATCTCCACCACCAAGGAACTCATCGCAGCCAAGATGAGCGTGGAGGAAATCCGTGAATACATCGGCGCGGATTCCTTGGCCTACCTTTCGCTCGACGGTCTGGTCGAATCCATCGGACTGAACGCCGACGCCCCATACGGTGGCCTGTGCGTCGCCTACTTCAACGGCGACTACCCCACTGCGCTCGACGACTACGAGGCCGACTTCCTGAAGTCCCTCACGCCCGAGGACCGTGTGCGTCTGCCTGAATTCGCGCTGTACAAGAGCAAGTACATCGGCAACGAGTACAACACCGTGCAGCCGGATGCCGAATAGCTCACCACCAATCCACTCAATAACAATTCTTTGAACCAGAGGCGCTTGCCTCCCCTCAGTCGGCTTTGCCGACAGCTCCCCTCCAGAGGGGAGCCAAAATAAGTAGAAAGGCCAACCAAATGCCAAAAGCATATGAGAACGCCGGCGTGAGCGTCGAAGCCGGGTACGAAGTCGTCAAGCGCATCAAGTCGCACGTGGCCCGCACGAACCGCCCCGGCGTGGTCGGCGGCATCGGCGGCTTCGGCGGCCTGTTCGATCTGGCCTCCTTGGGCTACAAGGAGCCGGTTCTCATCTCCGGCACCGACGGCGTGGGCACCAAGCTCATGGTCGCCAAGCTGGCCAATAAGCACGACACCATCGGCATCGACTGCGTGGCCATGTGCGTCAACGACATCGCCGCCCAGGGCGCCGAGCCGTTGTTCTTCCTTGACTACATCGCCTGCGGCAAGAACGACCCGGCACTGCTTGAGCAGGTCGTGGCCGGTGTGGCCGACGGCTGTGTACAGGCCGGTTCCGCGCTGGTCGGCGGCGAAACCGCCGAAATGCCGGGCATGTACGACGAAGACGAATACGATCTCGCCGGATTCTCGGTCGGCGTTGCCGAAAAGTCCGCCATCGTGGACGGTTCCACCATCGCTGAAGGCGACGTGCTCATCGGCCTGCCCTCCACCGGCGTACACTCCAATGGCTTCTCCCTGGTGCGCAAGGCCCTGTTCGAACAGGCCGGATACACCGTCGACACCCAGCTGGATAAGCTCGGCGGTGAGAAGCTCGGCGACGTGCTGCTCACCCCCACCAAGATCTACGTCAAGGCCCTCTCTCCCCTGTTCAAGGCGGGCGTGGTCAAAGGCGTGGCCCACATCACCGGCGGCGGCTTCATCGAGAACATCCCGCGCATGATTCCGGACGGCTTGGCCGCCGAAATCGAGCTCGGCACCTGGCCCGTGCTCCCGATCTTCGACGTGCTGGAGAAGGCTGGCAACATCGATCATAAGGAGATGTACAACATCTTCAACATGGGCATCGGCATGGTGCTGGCCATCGACCCCGCTCGCAAGGACGAGGCGCTGAAGCTGCTCGCCGACAACAACGAGCCCGCCTACGTGCTCGGCCAGATCGCAGCCGACACCACCGGCACGCAAATCGTACTGAAGTAACTCGCTTTCCGCAGGAAAGGAACAACATGGGTCAGAAAGTATTGGTTATCGGCTCCGGCGCGCGCGAGCACACCATTGCCTACACGCTGCTCAAGGCACCGAGCATCGACGAAGTCACCGTGGCTCCCGGCAACCCGGGCATGCTCAAGGACGGCATCCACACCACGCAGCTGAGCCAGTCGAATCACGCCGCACTTATCGAATTCGTGAAGAACAATGGTTATGACTGGGTGTTCGTAGGCCCGGAAGTCCCGCTGATCGAAGGCATCGTGGACGATTTCGCCGCCGCCGGCATCAAGGCGTTCGGCCCGTCCAAGGCCGCCGCCCAGATTGAAGGCTCCAAGGACTTCGCCAAGCAGCTCATGGACCGACACAACATCCCGACCGCCCAATACAAGACCTTCAGCGATCTCGAGATGGCGCAGGACTACGTACACGAGCACGGTGCCCCGATTGTCATCAAGGCCGACGGTCTGGCGGCAGGCAAGGGCGTGACCGTGGCCATGGACGAGCACACCGCCCAGCGCGCACTCGAAGACATCTTCATCGACCATCGCTTCGGCTCCGCCGGTGCCAAGGTCGTTATCGAGGACTTCCTGGACGGCCAGGAATTCTCCCTGATGAGCTTTGTCAACGGCACCGATTTCTGGCCGATGCCCATCTCCCAGGATCACAAGCGCGCCCACGATGGCGACGAGGGTCCGAACACCGGTGGCATGGGTGCCTACAGCCCGGTGCCGCAGATTCCGCAGTCCGTGGTCGACGAGGCCATCGAGAAAATCGTGCGCCCCACCGTCGAAGGCATGGCCGAGGAAGGTACGCCATTCACCGGTATCCTGTACGCCGGTCTGATCGCCACCGCCGACGGCCCGAAGGTCATCGAATTCAACGCCCGCTTCGGCGACCCGGAAACCGAAGTCGTGCTCCCGAAGCTCACCTCCGACCTCGGTGCCGGCATCTCCGCCATTCTCGACGGCGAAACCCCCGAATTCACCTGGGATGAGTCCAACGCCACCCTCGGCGTGGTCATCGCCTCCAACGGCTACCCGGAGAACGTCATCAAGGGTGCCCGTGTGCCCGAAATCGAAGTCGACGAGGATTCGCACGTCTACTACGCCGGCGTCGCCTCTGACGAGCACGGTAACCTTGTGGCCAACTCTGGCCGCGTGCTGCTCGTCGAAACCTCCGCTCCGGACATCAAGTCCGCCCAGGACAAGGTCTACGCAATCATCGACAAGCTCGAGCTGCGCGGACTGTTTTACCGCCACGACATCGGCTTCAAAGCCCTGAAGTAACAGAAGCGGCGCATCTGCTGCATATTTTTGGCCTGGCAGACATGTCAATCGATTGACGTGACTACCGGGCCAGATTTTTCTGTCCCGGTAGCCGATTTCGGCTCTTTTTCGCAAACCAGGACAGCTGAACCCCTCGAATATAGGAATATTTGAAATTCCCTTCCATACGAAACCGCACTATTCCGCCATTTTCGTAATACGCGGACGATACTTCCGGCGTCAGTTTTGTCCCGGTAAGCAAAAATGACCCGAAATCAAATACTAGGACAGAAAAATCTGGCCCGGTACACGAATCAATCGATTGACGTAATTACCGGGACAGCGAACGTCACTATGACAACGCCATCACCCAATATCAGCGAGCGATATCACGCTAGCTGAATTTGGCGATGATGTCGAACAGTTTGGCCTTGGCTTCATTGAAGGGCGGGTACACGAGGCGCAGAGTGTCGGGGAACTGCGGCTTGGTAACCACGGTTTTGACGTGGCTGAAGGTGAGGAAGCCTGCTTTGCCGTGGTAGGTGCCGATGCCGGACGCGCCCACGCCACCGAACGGCAACCGGCTGGACAGCAGATGGCCCAACGGCAGCGAATATCCCAAGGCTCCGGAGCTGGTCTGACGTTCGAAAGTCAGCCGAACCTCGTGATCGCGCGAGAACACATATGCAGCCAACGGCCGGGACCGCTTGTTGATGAATCGGATTGCGGACTCGGCATCCTCGACCACCAGAATCGGCAGAATCGGCCCGAAAATCTCCTCCTTCATTACTGGCGCATCTGGCGACGTACCGTACAGCACGGTAGGCGCGATATACCGGGCGGCACGATCGACCTTGCCGCCGCAAACGATTCGACCGGCCAGGTCGAACACGCCGGGCACCTTGTGAATCTCGCTCGGCTCAACAGCGGCCGAGGCAGTCGCACCATCATCAGCGGCTGCCATATTCGAACCGGCCGTCGGCTTCGCCGCATTGTTCGCGCTGCCGGCCATCTCCCCCGCGCCACCGCGCCCAGTAGTCACGGCATTGAAGCGCCGCCCAACCATATCCATGGCCGCGCCTACCGCCGATGCCACCTGCACCAGCGGCGAGCTCGGCTCCTCAGGCGGCACGGTGCCGACCGGCAATAGCTTGCACAGTCGTTCAAAATGACGATCGTTGATAATACGACCAAAATCAGGCGAGGCCTTCGGATCTTCGCCATAGAATTCGGTGATGGCTACGGCGATGCGCTCGGCCAGAGCCTCGGCCACATCCGGCGTGGCGAGCACATAGTCGGGTGCCACGCAAGTCTGCCCGGCATTGGTGAATTTGCCCCACGCAATGCGGCGTGCAGCCACATTGATGTCCGCAGTGCGATCCACAAAGCATGGCGACTTGCCGCCGAGTTCCAGCGTGACCGGCGTCAGATGCTCGGCCGCCGCGCGCATGACGATTTTGCCGACGTGGCCGCCACCGGTATAGAAGATGTGGTTGAACGGGCATTTCAGCAGTTCGCCGGTTTCCTTGGGCCCGCCTTCGACCACGCGCACGGCCTCGGAGTCAAGGTATTGCGGCACCAACTCAGCAAGGAGCTTGGACGTATTCGGTGAAAGCTCGGACGGTTTCAAGCAGACGGCGTTACCGGCAGCGAGCGCATCAGCCATTGGTTCCAAGGCCAGCAGCACCGGATAATTCCACGGTGAAATGATGAGCACCACGCCTTTGGGCTCGGCAATTGTCCATCCGGCAGCCGGCTGCAACATCCAATGCATCGCTTTGGGATGCCGGGCGGTCCAAAGGCTCAGACGATTGCGCACGAACTGTGCTTCGCCAGCCACCAGGTTCAGTTCCATGAGCACGGTTTCAGCCGCGGGCTTGCCCAAGTCAGCCATAGCCGAGGAGACAAAGGCATCACGGTTCTCCGTAACCAGACGGCGTAGTGCGTTCAGCTGCGCGCGGCGCCATGCCAGCGGCCGGGTACGACCGGATTCGTAAGTCTTCTTCAGTTGTTCGAAAGTCTGGTTCGTCATGAAAGCACCCCCTGCTTTACGGCAGCGCTACTGCAATTTTGGACGGGCTACGCCCCGCGCCTTGCTGGCTCGTCTGTCGGCTCGCACGCTGCCTACAGACAGCCTACTAGGCTGTCTGCTTTACGGCAGCGTCATAAAGTCCGTGTCTTTGAGGTAGTTTTTGCCGGCGGTGATGTCGTATTGGATGAGCTTGTAGTCGGCAAGCAACTGCTTGGTTTCCTTGTCGAAGTCATCGGTGGACATCGGGTTGCCGTTCTGATCAAGATAGATGTTCTGGCCTTCGGGGATACGATCCCAGCCTTGGATCTTGTTGACCACAGGCGGTTCCATGGCGGCGATCTTGGAATGCATTTCGGTCAGGAACGCCAGATACGGGCTGACCTTGGCGTTCATGTGATCGGCGGCCTGCGCCACGAAGAAGTTCGGCGAGGAGTAGGCTGCATCGCTTGCCTTATTGCCTTGGGAGCTGGAAGCCTTATTCGACCAGATGAAGTAATCGGTCAGGTGCAGGGCCAAGGAGTTGTTGTCATCCTCGCTGGCGGACGAGTAGATGCCCGGCAAGTGGTCGCCATAGAACACCACGGTGACGGGCTTATCCAGCGCATCCAGTTCATTCAGGAACTCCTGAGTGGCCTGATCGGTAATCTCCACACCCTTTTGATAGGTCTCAATCGACTGCTGTTCATCATCACCCAGCGGCGTACCCGTGGTGGATTCGGCGGTGTAGTCGTTATTCTCATACCACTCGTGGTAGGGCATGTGATTCTGCATGGTAATGATCTGAATGAACTTGTTCGTCTTGCCGGACTTGATGCCTTCCAACGCAGAATCATAGGAAGACTTATCAGAGACGTACGGCGACTCGTCGATCTTGTCCTGATACTTGATCACGTCCGGACCGGTCAACGTGTAGAAGTGCGAGAAGCCGAACTTCTTGTAGTTCGTGGCACGCGAGTACATGCTGGATTCGTACGGGTGGTAGCCGAGCGAGTTGACGGGCGCGCCCCACAGCTGGTTGATGGTGGGAGTCCAATGCTGGCTCGGGACCAGCTGCTGGTACGGGCTGGACAGGGAGGACTCGAAATTGGCCATGCTCAGGCCGGAAAGTCCCATGTATTCGAGATTGGCCGTACCTCCGCCGTAGCCGGAGGAGAGCATCAGGCCGGAGGTGGTGCCCGCCTTGATCTTGCGGATGTTGGGCATCGAATCCTTATTGGTCTTCAGTCCCGGCACGCGGCTCGGGTCAGAGAAGGATTCGGACAACACGTACACCACTGTCGAATCAGTGAGGTTGTTGGTGCGGGAGGCGTTGATTGTCTCCGCTTCCTTCTGATAGCGAGCGGCGACCTTCTTCATGGTCTCCTCGGAGTAGTTGCTCGGCTTGTCCATGATCTTCGGGTTGAGCTGGCGGGTGAAGGCCACGAGCGGACCATTGCGCTGCGCGTCATACACGGAATCCCACATGGATGGCGTGTCTCCCAAGGCGCGGGAGAACTTGTTGGCCAGCGAATCGGTGGTTCTCACATGAATGCAGTACAACGCGAACACCAGAATCGGCAGCAGCAGAAGAATCAGACGGGAGGTGAGGTTCAGGCTCAGGTTATCCGTACGAATCATGCGACCTTTGCGCCCATCGAAATGACGCAGCACCAGAATCAGCGCGAGCAGTACGGCGAACGCGCCGAGTGCCACGAGGATGGTCACATGCGCACCGGCCGGAATGAAGGTGAGCATGTTGCCGGTGTTCGAGCCAAGGAAGCCTAGATCGGCGGGCAGAATGGCCTCGTAACGGATCTCGACCTTGAAATGTTCGATGGCGGCCACGATGATTCCGACCGCGAGAATCACGATGCTTGCCGTCCAGAACCGGTTGAACAGCATCAGCAACATGAGGTACAGCAACGCGACAAGTATCACGTTGAGCACGAATACGAAATTGCCGTCGGTCCACATCTTGCTCACGAAGCCGAATCCGACGGTCGGACTGGACAGCTGCACACGGGTGGAGCTGGACGAAACGCCCACTTCGAGCGCCGTCACGACAATGATGTCGAAGATAACGAAGAGCACGCCGTACACCCAGCCGGGGAAGGGCTTGTGGGGGTGTTGGGGCGTGACTTCATTGGCTTCGACCTTTTTGGCCCAAAGCTTGAAATGGGGTTTCACTGTGGTGGTATTACTAGTGTTCTCGCTCATTCGCCTGTTTCCGTATGTGACTTTTCAAGGGCATATTGTTGCCGCTGAACCTTGGAAAATCCATAGTTCCACTATTTTTCTTACCGTTTCCTAACTATTCACCCTAACGCAAAGGGTGCCTCGGGACATCCCCGAAGCACCCTGATATATAAGGAGCCTATCCCTGATAGCGAAGTGTTCTGTTCTCCCCTAGACAACGCCTCGCTATCTGACTTGATTATTCCCCTTATCGCTGTTGCGGATTGACGGCTACTGCCGCATTACTTCACGGCGGCGGCGAACTGGTCGACCAGTGCGCTCATCCAGTCGAGCAGGTTGGTGTACTGCTTCGGCATCTGCTCGGCGAGCTCCACGATCGGCACGTTGGCGTCCTTGGCGGCACCGGTGATCTGGTCAGTAGTGGAGTTTGCTTCCTGGCTGTTGAAGACGAACATCTTGATGAAGCCGGCCTTCAGGGTGTCCTGGAAGTCCTTGATGTCGGCCGGGGTCGGCTCGCTCTCGTTGGCGGAGGCCTGGGCGTAGCCCTTCGGAGTGGCGTCGGTCATCTTGAGGTCGTCGGCCAGGTACCAGGCCACGGATTCGGTGGCGGCGTACGGCAGGCCCTCGGTCTTGGCGGAAGTCTCCTTGATCTTGGACTCAAGCTGGTCTTCCTTGGCGTGCCATTCTTTGTTGAGCTTGGCGTAGTCGTCCTTGTGGCTCGGGTCGGCCTTCTGGTAGGCGGCGGTGATGGCGTCGGCGGTGTTGGAACGCACCTTGGCGGAGAACCAGACGTGCGGGTTGTCGCCTTCCTTGATGCCGGCGGTTTCGGCGGCGGTGACCAGCGTGGCCTTGGTCGGCTGGGCGGCCTTGGTGGCCCACGGGTCGTAATCGGCGCCGTTGACTACGGCTACCTTGGCGGTGCCGAACTTGGCGACATCCTGGCTGGTGGGCTCGTAATCGTGCGCCTCGACGTTGGTCTTGGTCATGATGTTGGTGACTTCGACGTTGCTGCCGCCGAGGTCTTCGGCCACGGAACCCCACTGGTTGATGGAGGCGACGACCTCGATCTTGCCGGAAGACGCGGCGCCGCTGGAATCGGACTTGCCGCTGGCGGCGTTGCTGGAACCGCAGGCGGCCATCGAGAGCAGGGTCGCCGCGGCGGCCGCGATGGCGAGCGCGCGCTTGGCGTTGGACATGATGGACATGATTGGGTTTTCCTCTCTAATTAGCCGAACGGCTGGGCGATGCTGCTGTTGCTGCATCATCGCCCAGCCACCAACACGACAGAATAACATGTATTGAGAATTATTATCATTTGCATTTACATCGGCGTGTCATGCTGGCGTTCCACCCTGCCATCACCCTGACGGCGTTCCTGCTGGCCTGGGCGAGCACCGTGGTACCGGCCTGGGTAGCGGCCAAACGCAAGCTGCGTGACAAGCCGGCTTCCCTACTTCGGGCATTTCATGTTCATGACTTCGGGTGGCTATAAGCACGTGTTCGGCGAGCAGCACCAGTCGAACGCCTATATGGTGCGGCTCAAGAACCACGAGACCTCCAATGTGGAGTCGCGCAGCGCCAAGCTCATGAAGCTGGACGGCGTGAAAGGCATCGTGCAGAACACGACCTCAAAGAAACAGCATGCTCGGCGCGCTGAAGTCAGTGGAATAGCAGCGGAATAACAAATGGGATCGGCTTTGAAGCCGATCCCATTTGTTATTCGCTCACTGCTTTCTGAGCCTTCTGCGCTTTCTGCTCCTTTTGGCAATCAGAGCACAGTCCGAAGACCTCCAAGGTGTGGGATTCAACGGTGAAGCCGTGGCCGTCGGCCACTTTGCGCAGCCAAGCCTCGCTGGGCGGGTCGATTTCCACGGTTTTGCCGCACCGCCTGCACACCAAGTGGTGATGATGTCCGTCGTCGCCGCATAGGCGGAACAGCTGCTGGCCGTCCAGGCGGATCGTGTCGGCGGCACCGGCATCGGCCAAGGCGTTGAGCTGGCGGTATACGGTGGCCAAGCCGATTTTCGAGCCTTCGTCCTCCAGCCTGCGGTGCAGGTCCTGAGCGGAGATGAACTCCTCGCAGTCGGCCAAGGCGGCGCGAATCGCGTCCTTCTGCTTGGTCTGGCGTTCGATATGTTCAACCATCGGTAAGGTCACGCCTTCTTTTTCAGGTCGTCCCAGCAGCCGGTGGCCTCAAGGTCAGCGACCGTCTTGGCCGGGTCGTCGGTGAGCACGGTGATGTGGCCCATCTTGCGGTCGTGGCGCACTTCGGCCTTGCCGTAGTCGTGCACATTCCACTCCGGGTGGGTGGCGATCAGCGCGCGCGTCGGTTCCACATGCTGGCCAAGTACGTTGACCATCACGGCCGGCGAGAGCAGCTTGGGCTTGGGCAGAGGCCAGCCGGCGATGCCGCGGATGTGGGCGTCGAACTGGTCCATCGAGCAGGCCTCGATGGTGTAGTGGCCGGAGTTGTGCGGGCGCGGGGCGAGCTCGTTGACGATGACCTGATCGTCCTTGGTGATGAACAGTTCGATGGCCAGCGTGCCAGCCAGTTCGAAGCCCTTGGCCAGGCGAATCGCCAGTTCATGCGCTTCGCGAGCCACATGTTCGGACACCTCGGCGGGGGCGATGGTCATATGCAGGATGTTGTTGCGGTGCTCGTTACGCACAATCGGGAAGGTGACGAAGTCCTTGCCGTTGCCGGAGACCAGAATCGAAGCCTCGAATGCGAAGTCGACGAAGCCTTCCAGGATGCTCGGCGGGAAGCCACCACCACGGTCGGAGCGGGAGCGGATCTTCTCCAAGTCGGCGTCGGAACGCAGCACGAGCTGACCGTGGCCGTCGTAGCCGCCGGACACGGTCTTCAGCACGGCCGGATAATGAATATCACCCAATGCGGCGTCAAGCTCATCGAAGTTGTTGACGGCGCGCCACGGTGCGGTGGCGGTGCCGTGGTCGTTGATGAACTGCTTCTCGCGCACGCGGTGCTGGGTCACGCGCAGCAAGTCGGTGCCCTGCGGAGATCGGAAGAGCGTC
>OIIC01000254.1_pt1 | contig 15971 bp, 26 predicted proteins | sample 1582941 | NCBI WGS metagenome assembly OIIC01 (sample SAMN02674970, study PRJEB24791) | human gut metagenome, SKBSTL043 | isolation source: stool | host: Homo sapiens | place: USA | reverse complement strand
AATCTATGATTTCAGCCGCACTTCTCCATGGTTTTTTCCTGCCTTCTTTCACTTCTTCGCTACCTGCCGGCGCATGCGTCTTTTCTGGAAATACAATTGGCTTTCCGTCACATCGTGCAATCAGAAAGAAACGCTTCCGTATGGTAGGCGCTCCATAATCTGCCGCTACCAGTTCCCTATGTTCTATGCAGTACCCAAGGCTTTCCAGTTGTTCTTTCCATTTTCGAAATGTTTCTCCCGCTCTTCTTTTGACTGGTTTTCCTTTTCTCACAGGTCCCCATGTCTGGAATTCCTCCACATTTTCCAGAATGATCACTCTGGGACGCACCGTACCAGCCCATTTCAGTACAATCCACGCCAACCCTCGAATATTTTTGTCAACAGGCTTACCGCCTTTTGCTTTTGAAAAATGCTTGCAGTCCGGTGAAAACCAGGCAAGCCCTACCTTTCTTCCTCTGCACACTTTCTTCGGGTCCACATCCCAAACCGATTCACAATAATGTGTGGTGTAAGGGTGGTTCGCCTTGTGCATAGCAATGGCATCTGGGTCATGGTTTATGGCAATATCCACTGGGCGTCCAGTGGCAAGTTCAATGCCGGTAGATGCGCCGCCTCCGCCTGCAAAATTATCAACAATCAGTTCTTCTAATAAGTTGATCTGTTTCATTTCTTGCCCACCTCCTTCTTCAACACCTCATCCGCCACTTCTCTGATTTTCTGACAAATGATTTCAAACCATTCTCGATCACCGTTAAGGATTGTCCGTGCCAAATCCCGCATCAATCCTTTTTCCTCTACCCGCAGCCAGATGGCAATGAGATTGGGTTCATTGGGCATCTGGTTATCAAATATCCGATAAAACATGTACGCCAGCAGATGTTTCCGAATCTGCAAATTGATTTCATCAAATGTTTTCTGATAATTGACGATTGCATCTCGTCCCTGCTTTAACGCTTTTCCTCTGCGTCCAATGAGCGTCAGATACTTTTCTGCCTGTTCTTTCGTTTCTATCTGTGCCATATTGTCCTCCATTCATGGAATTGTGTGACATTTTGTTTTTTGTGTGAATTTGTGTGACAAAAAGTCACACCGCTGAAACCATTGATTTTACTGGATTTTCTAACTGTTTTTTCCTATTGTGTGAAATGTGTGAAGGTTTTTGCATACCTCGCATACGTAGAAACGTGTATATAACCATCTTGTATATATACTCCTATATATAAGGTGTGTGTAAAACGTCACACAAGTCACACATTCACACATCCGCAAAATCAAAATGGGTAAAAACGTTGATTTTACAAGGAAAACGCCACTTTTTCATTTTTCACACACTGCCTGTCTTTCATTCTGAAAAGTCACACATTTTCAAAAGGGGCATTCCTCACTGTCTGGAATATCCTCCAACTGCATCTGCCCGTTGGGGTCTTTGATGATCCAAACGCAGGAAACCGCCTCGCCATTGATTCGTTTTGTCTTGGTATATCCCTTGCTGACCTCGATTTTCCCTGTCTGTTTCATCCAGCTGAGCAAGGATTTTGCGCTGTATCCAGCTTCCACGCAGATTTTCTCAAAACGGCTCTTGATAACATAAAAATATGTATCATCCACCATGCCCCAGCATTCTATGACATCGTCATTATCATCGAATTTCTTTTTGTTTGCTGCCAAGGTTTCACGGATGTATTCATAAGCTCGTTCGTTCACGGACACGTCTTTTTTGGATTTCAGGAAGGGTTTCACGTCCTGTGGCTTCAGTGCCAGCCCGTCATGGAATATGGCTTGTTCCGCCAGAAAATCCGCTGCCAGTATCAGCGCCATTGCCATGGACTGTTTCCCTGTGGTGTCCATCTGTTCCAGCTCTTTGGAATAGATTTTGTAAAGCTGTGCTGCTGTTGTAAAGCTAGGGTCATTCCGTTCCAGCCATTCCACAAAAAACCTTCCGGCAAAGCCAAAATTCTGCAGACAGGTATCTGCCACATGCTTGGGGTCAGCAAACAGCGCTGTGGTACATTCCACCTCAATGATACGGTTCACTGCCCCACCACCACTGGAAACCCCTGTGATGGGCATTTCCCCGTTGGTGAGGATGCAGTTACACCATGTAGGCGTTTCGTCCACGCCGCCGGCTTTATTCCCGCGGGTCTTGCCAACACCTTCTGACAGCTTGTATATCTCTTGGTCGAAACTTTCCCGACTGGAAGCAATCTGCAATTCATCCATGATCAGTGGCATATTGTAAACAAACGCCGCAGAACGTTCTTTCCCTACGGCAGTGCTGTTGAATGTCTGGATATATCGTCCCGGTCTTGGGTCTGCCCAAACGGAAGCAGCAAGCATCAAGCCAACAGTCTTCCCTGCCTCCGTACCACCCCAGAAATGGACGAAAAAAGGCAGGCAGTTCAATGGCTGCACTAACACTGAGGAAAGACTCGCCGCAATGAGAAGACGCCCATAGAGGCTATTTTTGCGAACATCCAGAGCCATTTCAAACCACTGGGTAAAATCTCCTACCTGTTTCACGCTGTCAAAAAAGTTCTTGCAGGACACATCCCCGTCAAACTCCAAATGCTCCACATAAGGCGAAAAACCATAGTCTTTTACCCAGCCCAAACGACCAATGCTGCTGACCTCCTCAATGCGCTCATAGTTCAGATTTTCCGCATCATGAAGATACCGCACCAGAAGTCTGGCGTTCTCACTGTTCACAGCCACACCACGTTCCGCCAGATCCAGAATCTGTGACGCACTGGCGAGGGTTCGTTTGCTTTCTACCAACGACCGCCAGAAATTGCCTTTTTTATATTCGATCTTCAGCTTTTCCGTATTGTTGTCGATATTGACCAGCCGCTTGGTGGGCAAGATGGGGTGGATGCACGCCAGCATCTCCCCCATTTCTGTTTCCACCCGGATGCCGTCATCATCGGCGATCCAGTTGCCACAGTCCAGTTCTATGGGCTGCCCGGAAAAATTGGTGGCGTTTTTGATAGCACGCCCCTGATTGCCCATAGACTTGCAATATTCTTTGAATAGTGCCTTGAAATTCCGCACTTTTACCGCATTGGCGATTGCCGTCATTTGCTCAATAGCTTGGATAAATACAAAATTATTGTCCCGATAGCGGTAAACGACCTCATAAGGCTCTGTTGTCTCCAGAAAATCTTCTTTGGTATATTCTCTGAATTCCAAGCTTACCGCCTCCTTTCTCCAAGCAATTCTGCAATGATTCTGCCAGTACTATTTTTATGGCAGAAGATATATTTCAGGTTATGGCGCTTCTGATAGCTAACCATATAACGGTAAAGTGTAGCCCCAAACAGTTTCGAATGCTTACTCGACCAATTCTGTACATCTTCCAGACAACTGATTTTTTCTTCAATCAAAACATATACTGTAGATTCTGGCGGAACTCTTTCGAATTCCGCCTTGATTCTTCTGCCATTTTCTCTTGTAATGTTTCCTGCCAATTCCAAGAGATTTTGTTTTCGTTCAATCCATACACCTGTTCCAGATGTATAATCACATACATCAAGTTTCTTTCTTTCATAGCAAATGCCATTTTTTTCAAAATACCTGATAATATGCTCATTTTTCTTTTCTCTTGTATCTACATAAATCACGGTTCATTCCCCCAATCAGAATGGAAGGTCCTCATCCTCCAAACTTTCATTGATTGGATAGAATCCGTTATTCGACTGTCCTTCAGCAGAAGGATGAGTTTCCCCAGTGTCAGATTTACTTCCAACAAAATGTTGTTCTTCTATGATGACCTCAGCAGCTTTCCTTTTATTGCCTTCTTTATCGTCATACAGTCGAATCTGTAAATTTCCAACAACCAGCATCTGCTTTCCTTTTGTAAGCCATTTTTCCGCAAGTTCCGCGCTTTTCCCAAAAGCCACACAATCAATGAAGTCTGTATCTTGCTGACCTTCCTTCGCATATTTGCGTTTAACTGCCAGTGTATATCTTGCAATCGCAGTTGGCTGTGCGCTATTGGAATACCTGATTTCAGGATCACGAACCAAACGACCTAATAATGTGATTTTGTTCATACTCAGTCCTCCATGTCATAATAAAGATCGGAGGCATCCACCACATGGAATTTTTTCGTAGACTTACAGTAGTCACAATGCTCACATCGTGTTGGTTCAATCTCTCCCCTCTTGATGGCTGCATATCTAGGCAACATTCCACGGAAATATTCCATACGTTCATCCAGATACTCTTGAGGGATATGTAAACCCTGTATATCTGTTACAGGCTCTTTAGATGCAGCCGCCAGATAGAAGGGAAGCTTATTTCCTTCAATTTCCTGATAAATAGCTCCCTGAAGATCGTATCCCCAAGCGGCAAACCAAGGCATTTTTTGACCGTCTTTCCAAATCGGAGAAAAATCCTTCATGATTTTCAGATCAACAATCTTTTCTCCGGGGAAATACGCATCCATTTTGATTTTTACAGGAATTCCCTCAATAACGCCTGTTTTAATAACCTGTTTTTCACCAGAGAGCATATCCATAAATGCTGGATCACTCTCAATTCGGCTGATGATTTCTTCTGCCCTGCGATAGTCTGATTTCAATGTACCAGATTTGGTAAAAATATCTGGATGTTGTGCTTTGAATACATCCAACGTTCCCTCAAAGTGTGCATCTACATATTTGCCAACCAGCAGGGAAGTGGTTTCCTCTCTTTTGTACTCGCCTTTTGCTTCTGCCAAGGCTGCTGCCTCACAGCTTTCAAATGCTTTGAACTGGGATACGCTCATATACTCCATACTTGCTTCTGTGGAAAAATAGTTTTCGTTTGTTAAAATCACAGTGCAGTCACCTCCAAACAATCATCATCAGTGGTTCTAGTCGCAATAAACTGCAGACCTTTTTCTTTACATTTTTCATACAATGCTTTTCTGTTGTCTTCTGAAAGCTTTTCTGCCCCATCGATCAGAATAATCTGTAGTGCATTAGGCTTACTGATTGCCACATCAACACAGAGGGAAAGTTTTTCGCCTTCAGACAGATTTGATACCGGCAAACCATGGATCAAAGGAATTCCATCCTTGACTGTCAAACCTTCCACAGGGATATGTGCTTCTTTCAAAATTTCTCCGGGAAGTGTTCTTGCAAGCTCGATCTGATTAGTAAACCACTCTGATTTTTCCTTCAAATCTTTCACTTCTTCCTGCATGCGCTTCATACGATCATACTCATTCAGATGCTTGATCATTTCAGAAGCAATCTGCAGTTCTTCTTCCCGTCCACGTGTATCAATTTCTTCCATGGCAGCATATTTTTCAGCAAGCTCCATATCACTGCCCAGTTTCGCTTTTTTCGTTTCAAACGTCTGGTCTGCAAGCTTTCTTTTATCTTCCAAACCTGCATCTACCCTAGAAAGCTTTTCTTCAGCAGAAACCAATTCAGCTTTCAGGCGCTCTACTTCCCCTGTCAAACGCTCTCTTTCAACAGAAACCATACGTTCTGCCTCAGAAATTTCGATTTCACGTTCTGCCTCAAATCCCCTGATTTTGTTATCATAAGAATCTTTGAAAGCCTGCGCTCTTTGAATCTTGCTGTTATGCTCCTTGTCTTTTGCCAGTTCTGTATATCCAGCAGAGAGATCAAAAGTTCTCCACTTATCAGCTGCATAGTTCTCTGGAAGCTCCTTACCGATTTCTTCAATCATTGAATTTTTGTTGCGAATATCCCTGTTTGTATCCTGACGGCGCTGAAAATAAACACCCTTTTCAGACTGAATATCATTCAGCACCTGCAAAATATTTTGCTGGTAATCAACACCTGCTGGAATCTCTCCAAACTTCTCCCGAATCCAGTTCAAGTCCCAGTCAAATTGAATCAAATCCAGAATGATTCTGTTTTGTTCTTCTTTTTTCATGGACGCAAATTCCACTGGATTCAACTGCAAGGGTGTAAAAATTTCATGAAGAAAGCTTTCAGGTTTTGGCACTGTGTAGCCATTTTCCTTGACCATCTTATAGTCCGCCTGCGCCATGCGTTTTTTTCGATTGATAGATAACCCTGTATCTGTTTCAATCAGGATTTCGCCTTCTTCTGAACCGTCTTTGATGATATAGTCGCGGTCAGAAGAATTGGTCAATGCGTAGCGGATTGCATCCAGTACAGATGTTTTCCCGCTTCCGTTTTTCCCAGTGATTTCAACACTCTTTCCATCCAGTTGCTTTTCTGTGATACCAAACAAATTCTTGATGTAAATTTTTGTAGTTTTCATTCTTTAGATTCCTCCTGCTCCTTAGATTCCTCCTGTTTTTTCGCTGCAAATTCGGTTGCACAATCAGAACACAATGCTTTTCCATACTTCGCTTTAGTATGAGCTGCTACTTGTTCTGTAGACATTTTTCCAAATGGTTTGATATTTGCTCCGCAGTTTTCACATGGAACAGGTTTACCTGAAATAGTTCCAATACCTTCGCGTGGTGGATACGGGCGAACACGTACACCACCGACCATATCTCCCGCGAATTTAACCTTTGGATCATAATAAATCTGTATTCTGGTGCCTTTCCATCCCTCTACCATAGGAGTTCCAGCAAGTTTGGAAATAATCTTAGAATTCGTAGCGTTCAAAACCAACGGTTTAATATTTTCTACAAAATGTAAAACCGTTTTTTCAGCTTTTCCGCTGGCGTTCTGTACCATTTCTTTTGCTGTGGCAGCAATAGTACCAGCGATCTCAGGCATACCTTCTAAATCGGCAGCACCCAAATATTTCGGATCTGAAACAAGTTTTTTCCAATGCCCACTTACTTCATTTTTCATATAAAATCACCATCCTTATCAATCCTTATCGAACCAATTTATTTCTACATCATCCGGTTCGTCTTCTTCGGTCTGTTCTTCCGGCAGTTCAAACCCCAGCATGGCTGCACACATTTCCTTGCTGATGCTGTATTTCTCATGTACCACATAGTTAGCAAAGGCTTCCACTCGACCTGCCAACAGTGCGTATTCTTCACTTGCCGTTTCTGGTGTAAAATCAATATATTTACTCATTGCAATTCCTCCTGTTTTCTGATACGATAATAGTGATTTTTATTATTCTTTTCCTCCCACACTGCGCGCCAACGCAAGGGAGGATTTTTTCTGTCTAGATTTTTGGTTATACTCCTTCCATTTTTCTTTGTTTTCCTCGTAGTACTTCTTACTGTAAGCAGCTACCTTTTCTTTGTTTTCCTCGTAGTACTTCTTCCGGGCAGCAGCTACCTTTTCTTTGTTTTCCTCGCGGTATTTCTTGTTGCTGGCTCGAATGGCTTTTGGAGTCTTGTATTCTCTTGCACCAGAAATTAACTCTAGCTTCTTTCCTTCCTGATAATCTTCGTGCCTCATTTCGTCATTGATGCAGTCCTCATACGGGCAGTGAAAGCAATCATAGTCACATACTGGTTTCATTTTTCACCGACACCACCTCTAGACCTGATCTGTGCCGCTGCATAATAGCGGTTTTTCCAATCACGCTTGTCTTGCTGTAGGGCTTTGATTTCTTCCAGTGCAATTCCCAGAAACAAAACCAGAACCCCGATTACCACCAGCAGCGTAATGATGATCTTGTCCATCTTTTTTCCTCCTCTCCATGCGACGCTTGTATGTACATTGCGGGCAAAGATAGCCGTGTCTGGTGTCCTGCTCTTTGGCAATGTTCCAGATTCGACCACAGTCGCCGCAAACTACATATCTGTGACCTTCTCTCATACGCCATCATCAGATGTATCTGTTTGCAAAGGTGTAATATGGTATGGATCAGACACATCATAGCCCTCATATTTTTCCAGAAAAGCAATTAAAGCTTCTCTGCGGCATTTCAGCTGACCAAGCTTCAGGAATGGCAGCAAGCCGGCTTTGTTCAAGTCATAAACCCTGTTAGGATTGCACCGTAGTATTTTGGCAACCTCCGGCACTGTGTATAACAGTTGATCTTTCATCCGCTTTACCTCCTTTCTGAACTATTTCAGTTGGTTTTTCTGCTTTTATTAAGCCATATAGCTGATTAAATTTTTCCTGTAGCATTTCATGAACTTCGCCAGCTTCTCTTTCAATGATATTAGTGGTGGTTTTATAAACCTGGCTATTACTAGCGAAACATGTTCCTTCTACAAAAGAATCGTATTGTAATAGTGTAATCGCATGTAATTCTTCTGCTTTATTCACCACTTCTTCTAAAGCTAGGATTGCAGCGATTATTTTTTTTCGTCCATTTGTTTTATCACCTCACCATTCCACAATTGGCAGATACCCAAGTCCTTTTAGGAATTCATAGAGAAACAGTCTCCCTTTCTGAGTCCAGTAGGTATGTGGTTTGGTATGCTGGATACCCTTTGCGTCAATGAAAGGCTCTTTCTTTGTGCTTGTATAACCTTTTTCAGCATATTTCTGATACAGCAGCCATACACCACGCTGTTTATACTGAACCTTGTTTTCAGATAAAATCTTATTTAACCACTTTGCACTCTTACCATAATCTTTCGCAATTTCCGTTACAGAAATCAAATCAGGACACTGCAGTACTAAATCATAATACGTTGCCTTTGGATTCAACTCTGCAATCTGTTGCTGCTGGACTGCATTTAGCATCTTGAGGGATTTGACTTCTTCCGTTCTGGCTTCAATAGTTTTTTGAGCCACCATCAGAGCCTTTGCCATCAATTCAGCATCTGTAAGTTGTTCCTGTCCTACGATATATCCACCTGTCTTTCTGATGGAAGGAAGTACCTCTGCTGTTACCCAATGCTTAAATTTTTTGGCATTTGGCATCTTGCTTGAGAGGATAAGACTGTAAAGTCCTGATTCGTTGATAACCGTTAAATCTTGGATTCCACCAAGGGTGTCGCATTTTGCTACCCCCTTATCTTCATCATCAACTCTCTTTTTAAGCGCATCATTTGGGTTACTGTAGCCAAGAATGATTGCCACATCTCGACCAACAAACCTAACCTCACCATTTACTGTAGTCGTTCTCACAGAGCCAAACTCCGCATTTTCAAAAATCTGTAATTCATTCATTTACTTTCCTCCTTGTTCGAAGCGTTAATACAATCTATAAGTTCGTTAATTGGAATCTTGGTTACTGAAGAAACTCGCAAAAGAATATCAGCTCTAGGAATAGATTTGTTCCATCCTCTAATTGTGGCATTTCCAAGTCCACATTCAGATTCCAATCTTGAGATATTTGTGCCGTTTACCTTGCACCACTCTTCCAGACGTTTTAATAGCATCTACTTACCTCCTCTCTATCAAATTGTTAGAGAAAAACCTATTGACTTTTTATAGATAATACTCTAAAATAAGAATTGTCCAGAAACTTTTTTTAGAGGTCATTCTATATTTAGGCTTTTCTCTAACTTTCTAAGCCAATTATATAGAGTATCCTCTATTTTGTCAAGAACATTTTTAGGTTTTACACTAAAAAAAATGGAGGTTATTTTATGAATAGCGTAGAGCGGGTAAAAGCGATATGCAAAGAAAGGAAAATAGCAATAAGTAAATTAGAAAAAGAATTGGGATTTTCAAATGGTTATATCGGTCAACTAAAAAAGGGAGTCTTCCCAGAAGATAGACTTAGAAAAATTGCGAAATACCTGAATGTTTCTACTGAATATCTTGCTACTGGAGAAGAAACTCCTACTAACTCAATCGAAAATTTGGACGGTATATACCTTAGTTTGGCAAGAGAAGCGCAACAAAATGGAATTGATCCTGAAGATATTAAGCTTGCTATTGAAACAATCAAATCAATAAAACGCTCAAGAGGTGAATAGCTTGGAAAACCACCATATTAACTACTGCACAAAAGATGATTTGTATAAGTATGTAGCAAAAACAAAAGAACTTATGGGTATAAAATCAGATGCAGTTGGACTTGATTTTTATAGAACTTGTAGTCACCTTAAAAAATTAGATGTTAGAATAGTCGACTTTAAGGATAGATCTCTGCGAGGTTTGTCAGTTCCAAAGGAAAATATTATACTTCTGAACTCTTCTAGAAATAAAGCAGAAAGAAACTTTGACTGTGCTCATGAATTTATGCATGTTACAAAACATAAAAATGAAAACTTTCAAACCTTTAATTGTTTTGATAACTTACGACCTCAACAGAGCCCTTTTCTAGAATGGCAAGCAAACGAAGGCGCAGCGGAAATGCTAGTTCCATATAAAATGTTTATCCCTATGTTTTGTGAATCAATCTCTAACTGTGAAACATATGCAGATTATTACTCATTTCTAGAGTTCCTGTCCTGCATCTTTAATGTTCCAATTGCAGTTATTGAGCTAAGAGTTGACAATCTAAAATACGAAATTCATCAATACGAAAACGGCTGTGATATTAACCATATTCGCCTGTTATCCAATAAAAAGCAGGCTCAAAGAGGAATTCATATTACATCCTATAACACCTTGTTTGATTTCCAAAACTGGATCATATAAAACAAAAAAATCCCCCTTCCTGCGCCAACAGGAAAGAGGATTATATAAGCGGTCATACCGTGGTATAACAGCCCTGAACAAGCAAATTATACCACAAGACCGCTTTATTTGCCATACCCAAAAATAAAAAGGAGGTATGCCTATGAAAGGCGGAACAAGAAAACGTGGTAAAACATGGTCATATTATTTTGATGCGGCTGCAGTCGGCGGCAAGCGAAAAAAAATTGAGAAAGGAGGGTTTCGTACCAAGAAAGAAGCCGAAGCCGCTCTTGCAAAAGCCCTATCAGAATACAATAGAGCCGGAACAGTCTTTGAGCCATCAAATATTAGCGTTGGAGATTATCTGGATGAATGGATAGAACAATACGTCAAGTCAAATCTTACGACTAATACACTGGATAACTATACACAGCTTATCCGGACACATATCAATCCAGTCATTGGGCATTATCGTCTATCAACCATTCAGACAGCAACCATTCAGACAATGATCAATGACTTAAAAGAAAAAGGATATTCAAAATCCACTGTATCTTCTATCAAATGCATATTATCAGGTGCTTTTGATTACGCAGTAGAGCCATTACATTATTTGCAGACAAATCCATGTAAAATGGCTAGACTTGGGAAATTTTCTGCCGAGCAAAAAACCAGATCTATCATTTCTCAGGCAGATTATGCTGATATGCTTAGTCTTTATCCATTTGGAACCTACGGTTATATCATCCTTCTGCTCGGATGGAACTGTGGATTGCGCATTGGTGAAAGCCTTGGATTAAGCTGGGACTGTATAGATTTTGATTCAAAAACAATACGCATCGATAAACAGCGTATTTTAAGTAAAAATGGCTATGTTCTAAAGCCGCCAAAATATGAATCAACTCGAATATTGCAAATTAGTGAATCTCTATGTGCTGAACTAAAGGCTGAGAAACGAAGGCAGTCTGAAAATGAAGTGTTTTACGGAGAGCATTACACTATCTATGAAACTGATTCAGTGAATAACAAAAATGAAAAGCTGCTCCGTAGAATAAATAAATCTAACCAGTCTCAAAACCGCATCTCATTTGTATGTATTCAAGATAATGGAACTTTAGTTACCAAAGATAGCGTCCGAAGACTTTCTCAAAAAATTAGAAAGCTTATATCCCCCGAGTTTGATTATCATTCTCTGCGGCATACACACGCTACATTATTGGTAAGCGCCGGTGTGAATATTAAAGCTATTCAACAGCGCCTAGGGCATAGAAACATCACAACAACTCTTAACACTTATGCCCACTGTACCGAAGATATGGAAAAAGCAGCGGTGGAGGCGTTTGAAAAAATATGCGCTGGTCCCATGCCACCAAGATAAAATATATGGTGGCAAATTGGTGGCAATATCTAGTATTACATGATTATATGTCGTAGAAAGCCTGATTTTCCGGCAAGTTCATTTCGATAATTCCTTAAACAAATCTTAAAATAATGAATGTTCCAGAACAAATTATCAGAAATCAAACATGACCATGTATCTCAAACAAACATTGAATTTATCACGTTTTTAATACCAAGTCAAATCACAAGAATTTTAATGCCACTATTCAATACTTGTGCAATGGTGGCAAATCGGTGGCAAAGTAAATGGTCTTTTGGTATAGCCGTAAATCTATCCACATAATACTAAGGAGGTACTTTATTATGAAGAAAATCGCCGGTTTATACCAAAGCTACCTGAAGGAAAGAAATGATGAACTGCAAGAAATTTCAACAGGAGGAGAAAAGATGGAAAAACTCACTGCATTTTTGAAAGAGAAGCTGAACGCTGATGATTATTTCACAGCTGAAGAATTATTAAACGAGCTGGTAGCCGAAACCGAAGAAAAAGGCTTTACTGCTGGATGCAAATATACCAGTGGTCTTGCAAAAGAACTTTTTGCGGAATAAAAAATCAGGGGCGGATCCACCGCCCCCTTTTCCTCACTTCTTTGTCAGCACCGCGATACTGCCTTTACTTGTCACCTCATACCCCAGCACATCGGCAATGTCCCGAATTTTAATATAGTTTGTACCGTCCTTCAGGATACGGTCTACGACAAACTCTCTGCCGTCAATGATCAATTTCGCCTGTTCCACCATTTCAGAATCCTCCTCTTGCACTGTGTAATCGATGTCTTTCAAAATCAGCCAATGCGTAAAGCTTGCCTTGCTCAGCTTATTCCTCCGGCAGCCATAAGCACTGCCATCCTCGGCAATATATTCCCCGTTTCCGATATAAATGCCGATATGTCCTTTCTGCCACACAGCCGCCCCGATCGGTGCTTTTTTGATTGTAGAAATGGGATGAACTTCCAAAGCCGTGTCATGGTATCCCTGAGAATTGCGGATGATGCCCGTTGCCCAGCTGATGAGCCCGGAACAGTCACAACAGATTTTTCCCACCTTGTTTTTGTCGCTGTCCCAAACCAAAGCACCATAGCGGGCTTTCAGTTCATTGTACTTCGCCAGTGTCATAACAGTTCCCTTCATGCCGAATACATAAGGCACACCCAGCTTTGACTTTGCAAACGCTACCAGTTCTGCCGCCGTTACTTTAGCCATCAATAGCCACCCCTTCGCTAATTTCCTGTACCAAAAAGCAGTTTTCCACATAAGCCGCTACTTGTTCATTTTTTGCCAGCATTTCCCGCATCTGTTCCAGCGCTTCATCCACCCAACCGGAAAACGTATCAAAAGAAATCACCGCTGCCACTGCTGGAAAACGTTGCACAAACAAATCGTAAACCTGCCGCAGTTTCAGCTGTCCGGTGCCGCCGCCCAGTTCTTTTTCCGCTTCAGTCACCGCATACAGCAGCCATTCCTTGATTTTGGCAATCTGTTCTTTGGTAGGCAGCTTGAAAAAGTGATACAGCATAAATCCCGCTGCTGCCGCTACGCCTACACCAACAATAAGCAAATACCAGTTTTCCACCAAAAATTTCACAACATCATTCATACTTCAGACCTCCTTATTCGTCCAAACTTCTTCCTGTTCCACACCATTCTTTTCCCGCAGATACGCCACTTTTTCCTCCTCTTTTGTTTCCTTAAAGGACTTGATACAATAGGTAATGACCGTACCGATGATGGTCGTCACCACTGTCATGGACAGATTTTCTGCAATTTCCGTTCTACCTAAAAAAGCCAGCAAATAGGATAACTGCAAATCAAAAACTGAAATCGCAATAATCCATTTCACCAGCTTCTTGGTATATGTATTTCGTTTTCGTTTCATTGGGTGTACCACTTCCCGTCCAGATCATGGAGCCGCTGTTCATGGTTCTGCAACATTGCATCCTGCTTTTCGTTGTGGGCGTGAATTTTTTTATGTTCTTCTTTCTTCTGCTGGTTGATTTCCTCCACTTTATCCCCTACGAATATAATCTGCTCTGTAAGCCTTGCCACAGCGTTTGTCAAAGGGATAATGGTTTTAATCACGGTTATAATAAATCCGGCTAAAAGGACGATTCCTGCCACGATATCCCAAGTCATATATACTACCACCTCATTTCACACCAACGTCCCCAAACCAATGTTGTCAAATATTTGTTCGTTTTGTTCGAAAATAACCATGTAACCACCACCGTCATTCAGTTACGCCATATTTTGACAATATTTTACCGCACACAGGGTCTTTCAAAAGGTTTTTTACTTGACCAGGTGGCAGTGCGTCAATCAATTTCTGGAAATCGGATGACTTTTCTTCAAAACTTGCAATCTCGTTCACCTTTTTTTCTACTGCCTGTTTAAGCTTCACTCGTATCCACCCCCAAGTCTCTCAAATACCCAAGGTATTCCTGTTCACGGTTTACCACGCAAGACATGATATACTGTTTTTCATCCTCACTGATGGTTCCAGCAGTGACCATCTGGGAAAGCCGTTCCTCTGTGATTTCGCCTTTCTGGTATCTCTTTTTGTAGTAGTCCAGAAAATATTCCGCCCCTGATTTCATACGATCAGCCCCCTTTTCAAAAGTTCCTCCATGACCATGTCTGCCCCTTCCTGACGGATTTCGTCTTGGCTTTTACTTACGGCTTCATAGATTTTTTCGTCGATGGTTGGCTCTGATTCTGGTAGTTCTGGAATAGCTTCATACTCAATAACGGGCTCTTTCCCATCCCATTTAAAAATTTTGTAAAAACCTTCTCTCTCCTCACCGTCAAAAAATGAAAATTCCCCATCATACCATACAGCATCCGCAATTTCTGCAATTTCTTCTTTTTTTATTTCTTCATTTTTGGCATAGATAACATTTCCAGATGTTAAAAATAAGACCATGCTCCCCCTCCTTATTCATAATAAATAATCATCTTTGCTTGACCAGAACTTTCTACCCGTTTTATTGGCATAGTTACTGAAAATGAATCTTTTACAACTACTCTTAATGGGTTTTTAAGATAGGACGGTGTGGAAACGTTGGACGATAAATCCAAAACTCTGGAAGATGTATTGTCTGCCATCAATTCCACAAAGACAGCCTCATATGCTGTACTACCACCACTAAACGAAAATTTATATTCTGTGCCATCCACTTCAAAAACATACGTACCAGACGTTGTTTGAAAACCACTAGATTTGAAAATAATAGCTTTTATTTTTTTCTTGCCTTTTGAAAAATTAAAAGTACCAGTATATGTGCCACTACCACTAGGGACATTTACAGTAACTACTTCTTTTTTCATTCTTACGGTATCAAAAACATCCAGACTACCGTAGTTTTGCTTTATTTGCCCAAACAGTGTCGCACTTCCAGATGTATCCTCACTAGTTCCAATCTTCCCATCAATCCCTGTGACCTTCGTCAGCACTTCCGCCAGCTTTTCCAGCAGCACTTTTTTCAACTGTGCCAGCCGTCCAAACAATGTAGGCTGTGTGTCGGCGTCACTTTCCGTGCCGATTTTGTTTTTGATTTCGTCTACCGTTGCCTGTTGAGCCACATCGGTCAAGGCTGTATTGATGTTATTGACCTCTGTCTGGGTATCGTTGACCTGTTTCATCAGATAATTATAACCATGTTTTTCTGTCAGCCCCACTTCTGTCCCATTCGGACTAATAGTCTGCCCTTGCGTCCAGTTTTCCGGCAAATCCGCTGGTAATTTCGGCATAGGTCATCCCTCCTTTACATCTACCTGAATTTTATGGGTGAAAATCGCCGGCTCTGTTACCGGCACATATACGGGAGAAGTCGTCAGCACATTCCCGTCACTGTCCAGCAGCTCGATCTGCGTCACCAACGAGGTCTGTTCTGCTGTCACTGTATACTGCACCTGCGCCACATTTCCCACTGTTGTTCTATCCAGCGAAGAAATGACGATACTGCCATTGATTCTGGCACTGGTTACATTGGGCGGAATGGCTTTTGCCGTATCCTCCAAAAGTTCCTGTTGCACACTATAATTTGATGGCACCACGACCACCTCCTTATCTTCTGTCAATACAAAGGGCATCAAACCCAATCCCCACGAACCCAGACGGTACTGCCACACCAAAGCAGACAG
>OIIC01000206.1_pt1 | contig 17548 bp, 20 predicted proteins | sample 1582941 | NCBI WGS metagenome assembly OIIC01 (sample SAMN02674970, study PRJEB24791) | human gut metagenome, SKBSTL043 | isolation source: stool | host: Homo sapiens | place: USA | reverse complement strand
TGCAATATACATTGCTGTTTAACAATCAATTACGTGACTTTTCAGGTCACACCCACGTGCGGTTCAAATTTAACATAATCGTGTAGGCACTCTCGTAGGCATCGCTGATGTCGGTCATGAAGTCCGGGTGGATGGGGTTGCAGCGGTGGCTCTCCCTCGGATTGTCGAAGTTTATCACGTAGAACTTGGGCTTGACCTTGTAGCCGTCCAAATGGGCGAGCAGGTGGTTGTAGGCTATCTCGGAGAGGTCGGGGTACTTGAAATCATACAGGAAAAGCGAATAGCCCTTCTCGATGGTCTGTTTTATGTACTGATTGATAATTGCATAGGACTTGCCCGAACCGGGCGTGCCCAAGACCATCGTCGCACGGAAGGGATTGACAAGGTTGATCCATCCGTCATACGCCCTGCCCCGGAACCAGAAGCGGGTGCGGAGGTTGACGGAATATTCGTTCTCCTTCAGCTCGGTCTCCTGCATGAAGGATTCGTTCTCGACATTGAACACGTCTTCGAGCAGGTCGGTCTTCAGCAGGCGGGACATCCATAGCCCCGCCATGAGCAGGCAGATATACCCGGCGGTAAGGGTGGCGATATACAGCACGGTGTCCGCCGGAAGTGGCAGAGGAAGGGCGAGCAGCCACCAGTTGCCGAAAAAGAGCAGCAAGCCGGATACGCCGTAAAGGATGATCCTGCGCCACGTGATTTTCTGCTCCTTCACGCCCTTTGTGCCGAGGCAGCTAAGGGCGAGGAACAGCACGGCGAAGAGCTTCGTCCAGAGGATATTGGAGAACAGCCCGGCGGTACGCTGGAAGCCGAGCAATATCCTATCGACAACGCCGATGTCGATGCCCCACTCCCGGACGGACTGGTAACAGAACCAGTAAATATTTACCACTACAAATAAAATGCTTATCGCACGCATGAACTCCATGACTTTGGCGAGTCCACGCAAATCGTCTTCGTTTTGCATAATTCGTTGATGTATAAATTAAAACTTCGTTTTAGTTATGTACTTTTTCTTTTGTGTCAAGACAAAAGAAAAAGATACCAAAAAGAAAAAGTCAAGACTGCATTTTCTCCGCTACTCTCTTCCTGCGTTTCGCTAAAGAAAAAGAACTCGCTTCGCTCAAACAACTTTTTCTTTTTAACGCTACACTCCGGTCGTTCGCTTTACGCTGCGAAAATGAGGTCGGTATGCCATGCGGATGGTTGCTTGGTTAATGCTATCTTTTTGTTCTTTATTGCTGCCTGCCGTACTTGCGTCTCTTTTTCTTTTTGCGCTGCGGCGGTACGGGCTGGTCGCCGGACGCTCCGCTGGGTACGGGGGCAAAGAGATTGAAGGCGGCCGCCACGTTCTGGGTGGTGCCGTCCTTGTGGTCGGGACGGTAGTCCGTGTGCTGTTCCTGCCATTCGGTGGTGTGGGAATGTTCCGGCTGGTACTGTTGTGATGCCAGTCCGGTGGTATCCTGCCCGGCGAAAAGGTCGTTGAACACGCCTGCGGAGAACTCCTTGCCCAGACGGGAGCCGTTGAAGACGGCTTTGGCGGCATGGTCGATGAAGGTCGCCCCATAGATGCGCCCGGCTTCATTCTGACGGAATACCACGCCGATACCCTGCCGCATGAGTTCCCGCTCGAACTGCGCCCGGTCATGCCCTGCGCTCTGCATGGCGGCTGCAACCTTTCCGGCGGTGGCGGCGACCTCCTTGTGGGTCTTTTCCCATGCGGCAGCGTTGTGCATCCGCCTTTCGAGGGCTGCGACGCCCGCCTCCTTGCCGAACACGGAGGACTTGAAGGGCTTGCCGACCTTGTTGCCCTCCCTGTCGGTTGCCGAATAGGTCAAGCCGTGATACTCCCGCCCGCCGTATTCCCCCTTCACCTCGTCCACCGTGATGCCGTAAAGAGAAAGGACGGCACGGTATTCGCCCAATGTACGGAAACGCCACTCACGGGCTATCGGGCGGATGACTCCCGCCAACTGCCCCTTGAGGTTGCCGTCCCCGTAACCGACGGGCGACAAGGGCAGCCCCTCCTTCCACTGCTTGGGCGTAGCCGGGACAAGACCGAACTGCCGTTCCAGCTCCCGGCAGACCTTCATCGAACGCCCGTGCTCGTAGCTGTCGGAAATCGCCCGCCCGGTTTCGTCCACCCGGACGGAGACGATGTGCAGGTGCTCCCGCCCGATGTCGTTGTGGCGATAGACGATATAGGGCTGGTCGCCGAAGCCCATGCGCCGCATGTACTCCTCCGCCAAGCTGACAAACCGCTCTTCGCTCAAGCAATCCTTCGGGTCGGGATTGAGGGAGATGTGCAGGACGGGCTTCTCGGTCTTGCGGTTGGCTGTGAGGTAGTCGCCGAACGAGCGGGAAAGATGCCCTATCGTGTAGGGGGTATCGCCCTGCGGCTCGATAATCCGGCTGGTGAAAAGCACGTCAGCGTGCCGTTCGTCCACCTTCAACTGGTTGTAGGCAAGCACCCCGTACAGGCTGCTGCCGTGCGAGATCTTGGCTATCATCGGACGGGGTATTTGCTCCGGAACTCCTCCACCAGTGCGGAAATCCGCTTGCTCAACTCGACCAGTTCGAGGGTGTGCCGCTCCAGCTTGTAGAGGAAAGCGAGGGCTTTCTTCTCCGAGAAATTGGATTTGAGCGCACGCACGCATTGGTTGTAGTTCGTGCCTATGGCACGGAACTGCGAGTGGAAAGTGGTCAGGCGCATGTAGAAATCCTGCGTCCCCTTATCCAGTTTAATGACCTTAATCTCCCTGCCGAAAAGTGCGGAAACGATAAACTCCGCCTTGGTCGCCTTGCCCGACTCGTCGAAAAGCGCGAGGAAACGGGCGTTGTCCCCGTCGTCCAGACGGAACACGTAGCGGTGGCGCATCTTGTCGGGCTTGGGCTTTCGCCCGTGGTTGCCCGCATACTTCTTCTGGTTGTCCATCATCCTGTAAAATTTTAAGTGAAACATGGTCTGAAAACGCCGTATGCCTACGGCTCTCCCCCGTGAGCATCCCCCGACTCCGGAGGGGGATGCCACATCGAGGGGGCAAGGTGGTGGTGAGGCACGAAATTCATTTCGAGTGCCGCAGCACACAACTTGCCATTTTCGTTTGAAAATAAAATCCGTCCTGCCGGACAGATTGGGGATGCCCTTGCCTGCTGCGGAGTGCCGGGGCACTCCCTCGGGCGGTTGCCGTTCTTCTCCATTCTTACTTCATTTTGGTTTCCGCCTGCAAAGTAACAGCCCTTTTCCCGTCCGGACACCATGCCCGGATGCGACAAACCTACGGGTGGGAAGACAATGCACGACACGCTGATAATCAAACGGATAAACTACCGGTATTTTGATATTCCTTTGCGCCGTGGAAGCGGTGAAACGACTGTCCGGATAGACAAGAAAACAACCGGATAGCCGAACGGACGGACAGCCGAACGGCTGACGGTCTTGCCGGACAAACGGACGGATGATTGGCTAAACAGCCAAACGGCTGAATGACTAAACGGCTAAACGGTCAAACGGCTGGACAGCCGGACAAGCGAATGTATGACCGGATGATTGGGGGGACAGCCGGATGCCGGGCTGAATGTATGACCGGATGCCTGAACGAATGAACGGACGGATGAATGAACGGCAGAGTGGCTGAAAGGCTGACCGATTGAGTGAACAGAGAAGCGGCTGCACGGGCAGCCGGATGAATAACCAACAGAATGACGATATGGACAGACAGACATTGAACGTGGCTTTCGCCACACAGAAAGGCGGCAGCGGCAAGACGGCTATCACGGTGCTGGTGGCGGGCTACCTGCACTACCGCTTGGGGTGTCCGCTGGCGGTGATCGACTGCGACTTCCCGCAGTACAGCCTGTACGAGATGCGGGAGCGTGACAGCCGGGCGGTACTGGAGAACGAATACCTGAAACGGGCGGCTTACGAACAGATGCGGCAGCCGGGGCGTGCCGCCTATCCGGTGCGCAAGTGCCGGGTGGAGCAAGCCCCCGACACGGCAAGGGAGCTGGCGGCGGAAGGCTGCTACGACCTGCTCTTCTTCGACCTGCCGGGCACGGTGAACTCGGCGGGCATCCTGCGCACGATCGCACAGATGGACTACATCTTCGCCCCGGTGAGTGCGGACAAGGCGGTACTGGAGAGCACGCTCTCCTTCCTCGACGTGCTGCAACGGATGATGCTGGGCAAGGAGACGAGCCGCCTGAAGGGGCTTTACCTTTTCTGGAACCAAGTGGACAAGCGGGAAACGAGCGGGCTGTACGAGAAGTACGGGCAGGTGGTCGCCGACATGGGGCTGCCGATGCTGCAAACCCGCATCCCCGACACGAAACGCTTCCGCAAGGAGGCGGACGGCACGGGACGGACGGTGTTCCGCTCCACGCTGCTGGCTCCCGACAGGCGGATGCTGGCAGGCAGCGGCATCCCCGAACTGACCCGTGAGATAGCGACCATCCTCAAACTGGAAGGCTATGAAGAAGCAGCGGAATGAGAAGCCCATCGACGAGGAGCTGCTGATGCGGATGATGGCGGGCGAGGCGGCGGGAACGGGAGAACCGGGAACCGGAAAGGGGGAAACCGCCGTGCCGGTGGAGAAGGCGCAGGAAGGGAAGGCGGCGGACACAAGACGGCGCAAGGGAAGGCAGGCGGACTACGAGACGACCTTCTTTAAAGGCATGGACATCCCCGCCCGCTACGGCAAGCCGGTCTATGTGCGCCGTGAGTACCACGAGCGCATCGCCAAAATCTCGGTGATGCTGACGGGCGGCAAGGTGTCGCTCTCGGCATACATCGACAACGTGCTGGCGCAGCACTTCGAGCAATACCGGGAGGAGATCGAGGCGGCATACGCCGGGAAACTGGAGAACCTCTTTTAAAAAGGAAGGAGGAAACGGCATGATACTGAAATTATCGCTCACCGTCCTGCTGCTCTATTACCTCGCCGTGCTGTGGAAATACTACCGGCAGGACATCGCCGGGATATTCGGGACAGCGGAAACGGACGAAGACACGGACGGAACGGGAAAGGAACCGGGGCAACCGGGCGAGCCGTACACGGTCATGGGAGAAAGCACCTACCTGCCCTTCGCAGCGGAGGACGGGGAGGAAGCGGCAGCCGGAGCCGTGGACGAACCCGCCACGGAGGACGACGGGGCGGACTACTCCGACATCGAGCCGGAGGAGGACGAGGAGGAGACGGACTATGAACCCACGCCGGAGGAGATCCGGGAACTGGAGGAGGAAGAGGAATTAGGGGCTTATTACCCGGACGGCAACCCCGACTTCGCCACGGGGTACTCCTTCGATGACCTGAAAAAGGTGCGCCGGGTACTGGTGTCGGACGATGCGGACGAAAAGGCGGAGCGGGAAGCCCGTGAGGTGCTGCCGTCCGTGATGGGATCGGACATCTGGGAGGCGATGCTGGACGAGTTCGAGGGCGCACGGCAGCGTGTCGCCCGGCTGATGGACAACCATAATGTTTAATTAAAATTTTAAAGACAAATGAGACAAAAGAGAATCTTATTCACGGCGGCCTGCATACTGGCTGCCGTGGGCGCAATGGCGCAGGGAAACGGGCAGGCGGGCATCACCGAAGCCACGCAGATGGTTACCTCGTATTTTGAGCCGGGGACGAAACTGATTTACGCCATCGGTGCGGTGGTCGGCTTGATCGGAGGGGTGAAAGTGTACGGGAAGTTCAGCTCCGGCGACCCCGACACGTCGAAGACGGCGGCGAGCTGGTTCGGAGCCTGCATCTTCCTGATCGTGGCGGCTACCATCCTGCGTTCGTTCTTCCTGTAAAACAGCGGACTATGGACATGGAAATCAACAAGGGGATCGGCAGGAACGTGGAGTTCAAAGGGCTGGAAAGCCAGTACCTCTTCATCTTCTGCGGCGGTCTGCTCGCCGTGTTCGTGGTGTTCGTCATCCTGTACATGGCGGGCGTGAACCAGTGGGTGTGCATCGGCTTCGGCGTGGCTGCGGCTACGCTGCTGGTATGGCTGACCTTCCGGCTGAACGCCCGGTACGGCACGCACGGGCTGATGAAGGCAGCCGCCCGCAGGCGGCATCCGAGGTACGTGGTGAACCGCCTGAAAATCCCCCGATTATTTATCTTTAAACACTGGCAAGAATGAAAAACGTAATGAAAGCGGCGACGCTCGAAAGCAAGTTCCCGCTGCTGGCGGTGGAGAACGGCTGCATCGTGAGCAAGGAGGCGGACGTGACGGTCGCCTTCAGGGTGGAACTGCCGGAACTGTTCTCCGTTACGGGGAGCGAGTACGAGGCGATCCACTCGGCTTGGCACAAGGCGGTGAAGGTGCTGCCGGAGTATTCCATCGTGCACAAGCAGGACTTCTTCATCGAGGAGAAGTACCGGCCGGAAACGGACAGGGACGACCTTAGCTTCCTGAGCCGGAGCTTTGAGAGGCACTTCAACGAACGCCCGTTCCTCTCGCACACCTGCTATCTGTTCCTGACAAAGACCACGAAGGTGCGGAGCCGTCAGGAAAGCACGTTCTCCACCCTCTGCAAGGGCAGGCTTGTCCCCAAGGAGATCGAGGACCGGGAGACGGTTACGAGGTTCCTCGAAGCCGTCGGGCAGTTCGAGAAGATTATGAACGACAGCGGTTTCGTTACGCTGCGCCGCCTCACGACGGACGAGATCACCGGGACGGAAACGGCGGCGGGCATCGTGGAGAAATACCTCTCGCTCTCGCAGCACGACACGACGGTGCTGAAGGACATCCAGTTGAACCCGGAGGAGATGCGCATCGGCGACGACATCCTCTGCCTGCACACCCTCTCGGACACGGAAGACCTGCCGGGCAAGGTGGCGACGGACAGCCGCTACGAGCGGCTCTCGACCGACCGCTCGGACTGCCGGCTGTCGTTCGCCGCCCCGGTGGGCTTGCTGCTGGACTGCAACCACTGCTACAACCAGTACATCTTCATCGACGACCACGGGGAGAACCTGAAACGCTTCGAGCAGACCGCCCGGAACATGCACTCGCTCTCCCGCTACTCCCGCTCCAACCAGATCAACAAGGCTTGGATCGAGGAATACCTGAACGAGGCGCACTCGAAAGGGCTGACCTCGGTGCGTTGCCACTGCAACGTGATGGCATGGAGCGACGACCGGGAGGAGCTCAGGCGCATCAAGAACGAGGTGGGCAGCCAGCTCGCCCTGATGGAGTGCAAGCCGAGGCACAACACGGTGGACGTGCCCACGCTCTTCTGGGCGGCGATACCGGGCAACGAGGGGGACTTCCCCTTCGAGGAGAGCTTCTACACGTTCATCCCGCAAGCCCTGTGCTTCTTCACCGAGGAGACGAACTACAAGGACTCGCTCTCGCCCTTCGGCATCAAGATGGCGGACAGGATGACGGGCAGACCGCTGCATCTGGACATCAGCGACCTGCCGATGAAGAAAGGGGTGATCTCGAACCGCAACAAGTTTGTCCTCGGTCCGAGCGGAAGCGGCAAGTCGTTCTTCATGAACCACCTCGTGCGCCAGTATTACGAGCAAAACAGCCACATCGTGCTGATCGACACGGGCAACTCGTACCAAGGGCTGTGCGAGCTGATCCACCGCAAGACCAAGGGCGAGGACGGGATTTACTACACGTACACGGAGGAGAAGCCCATCAGCTTCAACCCCTTCTTCACGGACGACTACAAGTTCAGCGTGGAGAAGAAGGACAGCATCAAGACGCTGCTGCTGGCGCTGTGGAAGGGCGAGGACGAGAAGGTCACGAAGACGGAGAGCGGCGAGCTGGGCAGTGCGGTGTCGGCGTACATCCGCCGGATACAGCAGAACCGGGACATCGTCCCCTCGTTCGACACCTTCTATGAGTACATGCTGAACGATTACCGGAAGGAGCTGGCTGCAAGGGACATCAAGGTGAGCCGGAAGGACTTCAACATCGACAACTTCCTGACCACGCTCAGGCAGTATTACAAGGGCGGTCGCTACGACTTCCTGCTGAACTCGAACGAGAACATCGACCTGCTGCACAAGCGGTTCATCGTCTTCGAGATTGACGCCGTGAAGGACAACGCTGAGCTGTTCCCCGTGGTTACGATCATCATCATGGAAGCCTTCATCAACAAGCTGCGCCGCCTGAAAGGGGTGCGGAAGATGCTGATCTGCGAGGAGGCTTGGAAAGCCCTTTCCTCGCCGAGCATGAGCGAATACCTGAAATATATGTACAAAACCGTCAGGAAATATTTCGGCGAGGCGATTGTCGTCACGCAGGAGGTGGACGACATCATCTCGTCCCCCATCGTGAAGGAGGCTATCATCACCAACTCGGACTGCAAAATCCTGCTCGACCAGAAGAAGTACATGAACAAGTTCGACGGCATCCAGTCGATGCTCGGTCTGACGGACAAGGAGAAGTCGCAGATACTCTCCATCAACCTCGCCAACCATCCCGGACGGAAGTACAAGGAGGTCTGGATCGGTCTGAACGGGGTGCAGTCGGCGGTGTACGCCACGGAGGTGTCGGCTGCCGAGTACCTGACCTATACCACCGAGGAGAGCGAGAAGACGGAGGTGTTCGCACTGGCGGAAGAGCTGGGCGGGGATTTGGAGCTTGCCATCAAGCGGCTGGCGGAGACGAAGTATAAATAATGTGCCGATGTGCTGACTGGGAGCGGCGGACAGGCTGCCGGACGGATGGTTGATTGACCGGACGAACGGCTGAAGGGTCGGATGATTGACCAGACGGCTAAACGGTCAAACAGTTAAACAGTTAAACGGCTGGATGTACAAACGGCTAAACGGAATGGAGAGAATAAAATTTTGTAAAACTTAAAAAAACGGAATCAAGATGAAACGATTGAATTTAATCCTGCTGCTGTCGGCGGTGACGGCGGCGCTGGCGTTTGTCATTTCCTGCAAGGAGACAAATGCGGAACGGTTGGAAAAGATGTGCGGCGAGTGGGTCAGCACGGGCGGCAAGCCGCCCTTCACCCTCTGGGAAGAGGACGGCAAGTACCGTGTGACGGTCATGCACAGGAACCACAAGGGCGACAGTGAAGCGGAGACCTACCTCGTCCGGGAAACGGAAGGGGTGCTGTTCATCGAGACGGGCTTCGCCGTGATGATGGACTATGACCGGGAGAAAGACCGCATCCGGCTGTCGCCGGGCGGAGAGTACAGGAGAAAGAGTGACGGAACCCTAAAACAGTAAGGACATGAGAACGATAAAGGCAATCATCGTGGGCGTGGCGTGCCTGACGGCAGGTGCGGCCAACGCCCAGTGGGTCGTACACGATCCCGGCAATCTGGCGCAGGGCATCATCAACACGACCAAGGAGATCGTGGAGACCTCCGCCACCGCACAGCACACGCTGGACGGGTTCAAGGAGACGGCGAAGATATTCGAGCAGGGACGGAAGTATTACGATGCGCTCAAGGCGGTGCATGACGTGGTGAAAGGCGGCGTGAAGGTGAAGAAGTCCATCGAGATGGTGGCGGACATCTCGGAAATCTACGTGCGCAACTACCAGAAGATGCTCGGCGACCCGAACTACACGCCGGACGAGCTGTCAACCATCTCGTTCGGGTACGCCAAGCTGCTGAGCGAGAGTGCGGACATCCTGCAAGATCTGAAGAACGTGGTGAACGTGACGGGGATGTCGCTCTCGGACGCCGAGCGGCTGGCGATCATCGACCAGAGCTACAAGCGGCTGCTGGAGTACCGCAACCTCGTGCAGTATTACACGGACAAGAACATCTCGGTGAGCTACCTGCGGGCGAAGAAGAAAAAGGACGCCGACCGGGTGGTGGCTCTCTACGGGGATGCGGAAGACCGTTACTGGTGAGGCGGGCAATATATAATAATGTATGCGTACATATAATAAAAATACAGGACTATGTTGTTAGCGATAGACTTCACGAACCTGCACGAGATATTGCAGGTATTGTATCAGGACATGATGCCGCTCTGCGAGAAGCTGACGGGGGTAGCCAAGGGAATCGCCGGGCTGGGTGCGCTGTTCTACGTAGCCGCCAAGGTGTGGCAGGCGCTCGCCCGTGCCGAGCCCATCGACGTGTACCCGCTGCTGCGCCCGTTCGCCATCGGGCTGTGCATCCTCTTCTTCCCCACCTTCGTCATCGGCACGATCAACACGGTGCTCTCGCCCGTGGTGAAGGGCTGCCACGGGATGCTCGAATCACAGACCTTCGACATGAACCGATACCGGGAACAGAAGGAGACGCTGGAGAGGGAGGCGTTCCGCCGTGACCCGGAGAAGGCGTATCTGGCGAGCAAGGAGGACTTCGACAAGAAGCTCGACGAGCTGGGCTGGTCGCCCAAGGACTTGAAGACGATGGCGGTGATGTACATCGACCGGACGGAATACAACATGAAGCGGAACATCCGGCTGTGGTTCCAAGAACTGCTCGAACTGCTGTTCCAATCGGCTGCGCTGGTAATCGACACGATACGGACGTTCTTCCTGATCGCCCTCTCCATCCTCGGTCCGATAGCGTTCGCCCTCTCGGTCTATGACGGGTTCCAGAGCACGCTCACGCAGTGGATAACGAGGTACATCTCCATCTACATGTGGCTGCCCGTTAGCGACCTGTTCAGCTCGGTGCTGGCACGCATCCAAGTGCTGATGCTCACCCGTGACATCGAGGCGATGAGCGACCCGACCTTCATCCCGGACAGCTCGAACACGGTGTACATCATCTTTTTAATCATCGGGATATTCGGGTACTTCACCATCCCGACGGTCGCCAACTGGATCATCATGGCGGGCGGGGTGAGCCAAGCCAACCGTGCGATGAACCAGACCGCAAACAGGGTCGGCAACGTCGCCGCAGCGGGTGCGGGCGCAGCCGTGGGGAACATCGCCGGAAGGATCGTCAAGTAGCGGCGGATGTCCCAAGAACATGAGTCATAACGAATAAAAAACCGGAAACATGGAATTTAAAAGTTTGAAAAATATCGAAACGAGCTTCAGGCAGATACGGCTCTTCACGCTGGTATTCGCCAGCCTGTGCGCCGTGGTGACGGGCTTCGCCCTGTGGAAGTCGTACAGCTTCGCCGAGGCGCAGCGGCAGAAGATCTACGTGCTGGACAACGGCAAGAGCCTGATGCTGGCGCTCTCGCAGGACGTGCGGCAGAACCGCCCGGTGGAGGCACGGGAGCACGTGCGCCGCTTCCACGAGCTGTTCTTCACGCTCTCGCCCGACAAGTCGGCTATCGAGGGCAATATCAAACGCTCGCTGCTGCTGGCGGACAAGAGCGCCTTCAACTACTACAAGGACCTCTCGGAAAAGGGGTATTACAACCGCATAATATCGGGGAACATCAACCAGATGATAGAGATAGACAGCCTGCGGTGCGACTTCGACAAGTACCCGTACAGCGTGCGGACATTCGCCCGGCAGATCATCCTGAGGGAAAGCTCCGTTACGGAGCGCAGCCTTGTGACCCGCTGCCGCCTGCTGGATGCGGTCAGGAGCGACAACAACCCGCAGGGCTTCATCATCGAGGGCTTCGAGGTCACGGAGAACAAGGATTTGCAGACCCTCAAACGCTGACGGCTATGATAAGGAAATTCATCGTAAAGGCACAGGATTGGGCGGACGGGAAGCTCCGCCGCCTCGCCGGGCGTATCTCGCCCGACATGCGTGTGGCAATCATCCTCGTGATGCTGGCGGCGTTCGGCGCACTGTCGGTCTATATGACCGTCGCCTCCATCTACCGCATCGGCAGGAACGACGGGAAGGAACTGGGGATAGAGCATATCAGGCGCCTGCAATTGCCCAATGACAGTATTATCAACCCTTTTGAAAGCGGACGGCATGGGACTGGCGGAGAAGTTGAGTGAGTGGCTGCTCCGCCGCCGGGAGCGGCAGGAGGAGCGGAACATGAGGCAGGTAACGGCGTATTTCGGGAGCCTGCTGAATAAGAGGCGTGCGGATGCCGGTGCAATCCTCCAGTCCGTCAGGGACTACCGGGACTGCCCGGAGGTAACAAGGAAACAGGCGGAGCTGCTGCTGGAACACAGGTTCTTCCGGTACGTGTACCAGACGGGCTATCCCGAATGGCGGGCGGTCATGGACGCCCTGAAAGAGACCCGTTACGGGATGCGTGAGGGGGCGGCAATCCCCCGGAGCGTGAGGGAGGCGGCGGAAAGCCCGATGCTGCGTCTGGCGGCGCAATACAAGGTGCTGGAGTACGAGTACACGAGGCGCAACGCCCCGCAGCCGTTATCCCCCGAAGCGCAGGCGGAACGGGATGCGGCGCACCGGCTGCTGAACTGCTGCATGAGGGAGGGCGACCTCGACGCACTGAAAAGGCTTGCCCTGAAAGGCGAGAAACCGGACGACTCGGTGGCCATCCGCCACGGGCTGGCGGAAGGCTACCGCAGGCTCGAAGAACTGAGCCGGGAATGGAGCGAGGAGATGCGGGGCGACAACCACACCGTCATGGAACAGATCGAGTTGCGGGAGGCGGACGAGAGGGGAAAGCTGATGCGGCAAGCCGCCGCCCTTTACGAGAGGAAGACGGGCGGCAGACTGCCCGGCGACTATCTGGAAGCGGTGAAGGCGGAACGGGCGCTGCTCCACGGGCTCGCCCGCCACGGCTGGGACGGTCAGCGGGAAGTACCGAAGGAGACGGTGGAGAAGTACGGGCTGACGAGGGACTTTGCCGGCATCGCCCGGCTGAGGTGGGACTACCACCTGAGCGAGGACAACGGGGACTTCTCCCGTGACTACCCGGAAGCCGCCATCGGACGCCACAACCGTGCCATCCGGGAGCGGGCGGCGAAAGAACTGGCAGGTCTGGAAGCGAGGCTGTTCCCCGAAAAGGCGGCAAGCCGGGAACGGAAGGCTGCGCACCTGCGGGCGGACAACCGGGCAAGCCCCACGGCATCGCTCAAACGGGAACGGAAGGAGCCGCCCGGCAAGCGACAAACCGGAGAGACAGGCAGAAGGAAGCCTCCGGGGAGAAGAATCAGAATGTAGGACAACCATAAATTTTTGACATGATGGAAGAACAGAACCAAGAAAAAGCAACGGCAACGCAGCACGTGACGGTGGCGGATGCCGCAGCCCCGGAGACGGGGAACGGAAAGAAGGAGGACAAGGGCGGCGGGAAAAAGGAAAAGAAGACAGCCAAGCCGCTCACGCCGAAACAGTTGCAGCAACGGAAGAAGCTGATGGTATATCCGCTGATGGGTTTGCTGTTCCTCGGCTCGATGTGGCTGATATTCGCACCTTCGGAGGAGCAGGGCGTGAACCGGGACACCGTGGGGGCGTTCAACGCCGACATCCCCCTGCCGGAGAACGACGGGATCATCGGCGACAAGCGGAAAGCCTACGAGCAGGCGCAGGCGGAAAGGCGGCAGGCGGAGAAGGTGCGCTCGCTGGAGGACTTCGCCTTCTCCGAAGAGAGCGATACGGACGGGGTGGAAATGGAACTGCCGGACAGCGAGCCGGAACGGGAACCGTTCAGGGACTACTCGGGCAACGGCGGCGGCCGCTCCTCCGTCGCCGCCTACCGGGACATCAACCGGAAACTCGGCTCGTTCTACGAGGAGCCGAAGGTGGACGGGGAAAAGGAGGAGCTGAAAAGGCAGGTGGAGGAGCTGACCGCCAAGCTGGAAGAAAGGGAACGGCAGGCGGGCGGAATCGACGATCAGGTGGCGCTGATGGAGAAGAGCTACGAGCTTGCCGCCAAGTACATGGGACAGAACGGGCGGGACGGCTCAGCCGTGCAGGTGCCCGCCACCGGGCAGGACGGCAACGGTTTGGGACAGCCCGCCGTGGCGGTGCAGGCGGCACGGGAGCGGACGGTATCGGGGCTGCGACAGCCCCTAAGCGATGCGGAGTTCATGCGGCGGTACAGCCAGCCGAGGAACTACGGCTTCAACACGGCGGTGGGCAGCGGGTACGCCCTCGGGAAGAACACGATAGCCGCCTGCATCCACCAAGACCAGACGGTTATGGACGGTCAACAGGTGAAGCTCCGGCTGCTCGAACCGTTGCAGGCGGGAAACCTGATTATCCCACGCAATACGGTGGTATCCGGTACAGGCAAGGTGCAGGGGGAACGGCTCGACATCACGGTATCGTCCGTCCAGTACCAAGGTAACATATTGCCGGTGGAATTGGCGGTCTATGACAACGAGGGAATGAAAGGGCTGTGCATAGAAACCTCACTGGAGCGGGAAGCGGCAAAGGAGGCGATGGCGAACATCGGCGGCGGGCTGGGAACGAGCATCTCGTTCGCACGGAGCGCCGGGCAACAGGTGGCGATGGACATCACCCGTGGGCTGATGCAGGGCGGCAGCCAGTACCTCGCCAAGAAGTTCCGCACGGTAAAGGTGCACCTGAAAGCGGGTGATCCGCTGATGCTATACGCCAAACAACAATAAATCAACAGATTATAAAACCATTAAAAAGTAAAGACAATGAAAAAGATTTTTGGATGGGTCGCCCTGCTTGTGGGCATGGTGACGGGTGCGAACGCACAAGTGAATGATACGATACAGCGGACCACGGGCAACGACCTGTATCAGGGGATTACACGGAAGCTACCCTACCGGCAGATGGTTACGCCCCACGGGGTGCAGGTGACGTTCGCCAAGACGGTGCATATCATCTTCCCCTCGGCGGTGCGGTACGTGGATTTGGGAAGCGACCGGATCATCGCCGGGAAAGCGGACGGTGCGGAGAACGTGATCCGGGTGAAGGCGACCACCGAGGGTTTTCCGGGGGAAACGAACTTTTCCGTTATCTGCGAGGACGGGAGCTTCTATTCGTTCAATGCCCGGTATGCGCATGAGCCGGAGATGCTGAACATCGAGATGAAGGATTTTTTGGAGAACGGGGACACGACGGACTTTTCGCATACCCGCATGAATATCTATTTCAGGGAACTGGCAGGCGAAAGCCCGCTCTTGGTGAAGCTGATCATGCAGAGCATCTACAAGGAGGACAGGCGGGAGATCCGGCACTTGGGCTGCAAACGCTTCGGGGTGCAGTTCCTCCTGAAATCCGTCCACTCGCACAACGGGCTGTTCTATTTCCACACGGAAACGAGGAACAGGTCGAACGTGGCTTTCCGGACGGACTTTATCCGGTTCAAGATCGTGGACAAGAAAGTGCCGAAGCGCACCGCCATTCAGGAACGGGTGATCGATCCGGTGCGCAGCTACAACGAGGTGCTGGTGACGGAGGGGAAAAGCGACGTGCGCACGGTATATGCCGTCCCGCAGTTCACCATACCGGACGACAAGCTGCTGGTCATCGAGCTGTTCGAGAAGGACGGCGGCAGGCACCAGACCATCCGGGTGGAGAACGCCGACCTCGTGGCGGCAAAACAGATTAACGAACTGAAAATCAAGTAAGCGATGAAAAGGTTACTGTTCATTATCCTGCTTTTCGGGGTGTGCCTGACTTTCAACCGGGCACACGCCCAACGGTGCCTGCCCGGAATGAGGGGCATACAGCTCACGGGCGGGCTGTCGGACAACATGCGCTGGAAAAACGGCGACGGCTTCGGCTACCACGCCGGGATAGCGGTGAGCACCTACACGAAGAACGCCCACCATTGGGTGGTCGGTGCGGAATACTTGGAGAAGCGGTACGGCTACCGGGACTGCCTCTATCCGGCGAGCCAGTTCACGGGCGAGGGCGGCTATTACCTGAACTTCCTTTCCGACCGGAAGAAGACATTCTTCGCCGCACTGGGGCTGTCCGCCCTTGCCGGGTACGAGACGGTGAACTGGGGCGAGAGCCTGCTGCCGGACGGCTCCCGGCTCACGGATGAGGACAATTTCATCTACGGGGGTGCGCTGACGCTGGAGCTGTCCGCCTACGTGACGGACAAGATTGTCCTGCTGGTAAACGGTCGCCAACGGGTGCTGTTCGGCGGCGACTGCGGGAAATTCCACACGCAGGTCGGCGTGGGAATACGTTTTATGATTCGATAACTGCTATATAATATAATAATGTATATATGAGGACAATGATTTATAAAATACTCACGGGCTGCTACATCGTGGCCGCCCTCGTGCTGGTCGCAGCCTGTAATGACGGGCTGGACATTCAGACGAAATACCCGTTCACGGTGGAGACGATGCCCGTCCCGAAGGAGCTGAAAGTGAACGAGACGGCGGAGATACGGTGCGAGCTGAAACGGGAAGGACGCTGGGAGGACACCCGGTACACGATCCGCTGGTTCCTCTTCGACGGGGAAGGCACGCTCAAACTGGAAGACGGTACGGCGTTGCTGCCCAATGACCGCTACCCGCTGGAGAAAGAGACGTTCCGGCTCTATTTCACCCCGCTGTCGGACGAGCAGAGCAGCTTCACCGTCTGGGTGGAGGACTCGGACGGTCAGGCGGTCGAGCTGGAATACGACTTCAATGCGGACAACGACAAGGAGGACGGGGATGGAAGTGGAACTGAGGAAGAGTGAGGTACCGGCTTTGGCGGAACTGAAAGACCTGTGCCGGCACGAGTGTACCGCAGAGCGGTGCGCCGATGCCGTCAGGGAGTTCGGATGGTCGCTGGAGCATGTGCCGGAGGACATGAAAACCCCGGAGATGTGCCGCCGTGCGCTGGCAGCGAGTGCGGAACTCGGTTACGGGCATCTGGCATTGCTGCACTATATCCCGTTCGCAGAGGTCTGCATGGAAGCCATACGGGACTGGTACGGCGAGGGCAGAGCCGATCTTTACGAGGTGGCTTCGGCAATCCGACCGGAGGTGTTCGACGGGAAGATGGCGGATTTTCTGGTGGCGGAGGACGGCAGGTGCCTGTCCCTGCTGCCCGTCCACCTGCAAACGCCGGAGCGGGCGGCGAAGGCGGTGGAGGTGTCGGGGGCGTCCGCCCTCCTTTCCGACCGGGTGAAGCCGGGATTGAAAACGCCGGAGCTGTGGCGGAAATGCGCCGAACATAGCTGGATGTCATTCGTGATGATTCCGTGGAGGGAACGGTCGCCGGAAGCGTGCCTGACGGCGTACCTGAACTATCCCGGGATGATCCATGCCCATCCCCATGTCGTGCCGCAACCGGTGGACAGCTATTGCAACGTGTACTCGCTGTGCCGCCTGATGGAGCAGATGACGGGCGGGAAATTCACCTACGGTCAGATGGCGGACTTCTACGGGGGAAAGCCGATGGCGGTCAAGTGCATCGAGGTGCCCGATGGTTTCCTGAAAGACCGTGAGGTGACTTTCGACCGGCAGAAAGAGACGTTCCGCATCGCCCCTCTCAGCCAGCGGCAGGAGCAGAAGGAACGGCAAGAGCCGGAACGGAACGACGCACCCAAGAGGCGCAACGGAATGAAAATATAAGACAACCTATCTAAAAAAACAGAAACATGGAACAAGAAGAAAGAATGTATCAGGTGCCTTTGGAGATGATATGCAGGCACGACCGCACGGCAGAGGTGTGCCGTGCCGCCGTTGAAGAGGACGGCTGGCAGTTGGAGAACGTGCCCGAAGAGGTGAAGACACCGGAACTGTGCCGGAAGGCGCTGGAAACGGAAGCGGGATTCGGGAACGACTTCC
>OIIC01000006.1_pt1 | contig 89480 bp, 86 predicted proteins | sample 1582941 | NCBI WGS metagenome assembly OIIC01 (sample SAMN02674970, study PRJEB24791) | human gut metagenome, SKBSTL043 | isolation source: stool | host: Homo sapiens | place: USA | reverse complement strand
TGAGGTCATGGCGCAGTATCTCGTTCAGACGGCTTATGTAAGATTCAAGGTACAGCTTCCCAAAAGAAAAATACCGCCCTGCAAGACAGGCGAAAAATTTTGTCGGGTGAAACAGCGGCAAAATAGATCGGGTGTGTTGCGGGGCGGTAAAAATCCTCATGGGGAATAAATCCTCGCCGTTCTGTATTTTTCTACAAAAACGGTGGGATTTGCGATAGAGGGTATCATGGATTGCAGGGCGCGTCAAGATGGTTTTGCAAAATTTATTGTGGTAAAGCGGTGATAGTAGGACTTATTATTTGAAGCAACATAAAATTCAGCAGTTCTGCGATTGATACCATTCATTGAAATAGCGGTTGCTTTCCTCTTCATTGTGAACCCATTTTTTTGATGATTTGAAGGCGTTGAACGGAGGACTGTACCCTCTCAGCGGCGTGATTTCCTGCACGTCTTTGACATTCCGATGCTGGATAATTTCAAACTCACTGCGCTCTGGAAGATATGCAATCACCTTGTCGGCGTGAATTGTTCCTTGATATACATGGCAGGAGCAGCGGTAAAAAAGTTCACTGCGGTGTGCAAACCATTCAGCAACATCGTAAGAGAGCGACCATGAAATAGAAAGCGGTGCGCGCTTAATGCTGCCGATGCCGCCGCGATATACGGTAAACATCTCAATGTCTCTTACGCTCTCCGGCAGAGCATCGCGCCAGTTGTCAGGACGAATGATTTTGGCTCGGCGGACATACTTCCGAATGATGGGAGAATGATCGCCGTGACTGTAATAATGTTGTAAGGCGTACCGACATTTGATTTCAAGAGGCATCAGATGTTCGCATTTGTACAGAAGGTCTTCCATCATCTTGGCATCGTAGAAGGAATATTTTTCAAAGGTTTGCCAATCTTGGTCATGGGCAGCTTGAACAGCCTCTTGGAATCTGGCGTTGAGAAACAAATTGTCTCGATAGATCACGCTTCGGGTCGCCTCCTTGTCATGGTTTGTTGAAAGGTTTGCAGTTCCTGTCCCATAAAAGAAAAGAACCGCCCTGCAAGACAAGCGAAAAATTTTGTCGGGTGAATCGGCGGCAAAATGAATCGGGTGTGTTGCAGGGCGGTAAAATCTTCATAGGGAATAAATCCTCGCCATTCTGTACTTTTCTACAAATTTGGTGGGATTTGCGATAAAGAGTATCATGGATTGCGGAGCGCGTCAGGATGGTTTTGCAAATTTTATTGCAGCAAAGCAGTGATAGTAGGACTTATCACACTTGCAGAAACGAAAACAGCCTTCTCTATGTCACATCGTATGATATGGCTGAGAAGGCTGTCCGTTTATGAGGATTTGAAAACAGTTTAGTTACTGCATCAGACTCGTCCAGAGAGCACTGAACGGCATCACAAGGATGAGTGCAGGCATCAGGTCCACCAGCGGGACGGATTTGATCTTAGACACCCGGAAGCCCGCCGCCATGGTCAGGATGCCGCCGCAGGCGGACAGGTCTGCAAACATGGTGGGGGTCAGCACACCGGCTAGTAGCTTGCCCGCGCCAAACACCACCAACAGAATGATCGCCTGGGGCAGCGGGATAGCGCAGATGGCTGCACCCAGCGTGGAGGCAAAGATCATGGCCGTGAAGCCGTCCAGCACGGCTTTGGACATCAGCAGGGAAGGATCGCCGGTGATGCCCTCAGTCAGGGTGCTGTACCAGCCGAAGCCGCTGCAGCAGAACAGGGCCACCGCTGTGATATAGAACTCCATGTCGATGCTCTCGCCGCCGAGGTGGAGGGTGTGCACCAGCTTGTGGAAGAATTTGCTCGTCCACTGCTCCAAGTGCAGGCTATGGCCGATGGTGAAGCCCACCAGAATGGCCAGCACCACGGCCGTCATGCCGGATGCCTTGATGATGGAATTGACGCCGATGGCGATGGAACAGAACCCGAACAAGGTGGGCAGGTTATCTTTCAGCCCCTGCGGCAAAATTTTCCCCAGTGCTGTTCCCAGTAGGCCGCCAAGCAGCACGGCGGTACAGTTCGTCAAAACTCCAATCGGCATATGTCAACCTCGCATTCTTTCTTGTTACCGATCTTTTACCGCACCGTCAAAGGCACGGCGGGCAGCGTTACTGCCACGTTCCTTTGCGGGATAAAGTTCCTCGGCGTCATCTGCTAGCTCCACGCCAATGCCGGGAGCATCGGGGATGAGCATACAGCCGTTCTCATAGCGCAGCGGCTCCTTGACCATCTTATCCTCTGCACCGTTCAGACAGAAACCGGGGAGTTCCTGAATGCCCAGATTCGGAATAGAAGCGCAAATCTGCAAACAGGCCGCCGTAGAGACCGGACCAAGCGGATTGTGCGGAATCACCAGAACATCATGTGCTTCCGCCAGTGCAGCAATCTTCTTGCTGGTAGTGATACCACCCACAGCGCACACATCGGGGCGAATATACTGGCAGGCATGGCGAGCCATCAGCACTTCACACTCGCGCAGGTCAATGGCTCGTTCGCCCGTAGCAATCGGCACACCGATTTTGCTTGCAACTTCGGCCATAGTATCTACATTGTCCGGCGGAACAGGGTCTTCCAGAACCATTGGACGGTAAGGCTCAACTGCACGACCAAAGGCGACCGCTTCCGGCAGTGTCATGCCGCGATGAACTTCCAGAATGAAGTCGAAATCAGGGCCGACCGCTTCCCGGCAGACACGCACTTTTTCCACTTCCCGCTCGATGCGGCTGGAAAAGAACTCGCCCTTGCCGTCCGGAGAGCTTGTGGGGCCGTTGCAGAAAATTTTAGCCGCCGTAAAGCCCATCTGTTGCAACTGTTGATATTGCGCAGCCAGCTCGTCTTTGTCTTCCGTAGTGTGCATCACCGAAGCATAGACGCGCACCTTATCACGGGTCTTACCACCCAGCAGTTCATAGACAGGAACACCCAGTGCTTTGCCCTTGATGTCCCACAGCGCAATGTCAATGGCGGAAATTGCGCTCATGATGACCGAGCCACGGAAATAGACCGACCGCAGAAAATTTTGATTAAAATCTTCAATGCGGAAGGGGTCTTTCCCAATGAGATAGTCAGCAAATTTCTCAATCGCTGCTGCGGTCGCCTGTAGATAGCCCCAGTTGCCCGCTTCGCCCAAACCCACGATACCAGCATCAGTATAGACTTGAACAAACAGATAATGCTTAGCAAAACGCAATTTTACATCCGTGATAGTCATAAATTATCCTCCTTCAAATGTTCCCGGAAGAACTGGATATGTTTTTTGAGTGCGCGCTCCCAACCGGGAGTACGGTTTGTCGTGAACCCGTGCATGGCTTCCGGGATTCGCTGCGCTGTCACGCAGACACCTGCCTTGATCAGACGCAGTGCAAAAGCCTCTGTATCTTCTCGCAGACTATCCTCGCCTGCGGAGAGGATAAGACATCCAGGGAATGCGGCAAGTGCGGTCTCATCTGCCTTGAGCGGCGAACAAAGCGGGTCGGCAGGATCGGCATCGTCAACATAAAAATCGGTATACAGCTTCTCCGTCTGGGCGCGTTTGACCCAAAATTCGTCAGCCCGCAACTCCGGTGAGAGCCGGTTTACAGGATCGACCGTATTATCCACAGGGAAATATTCAAACAATGCGCAGCAAGGCTTCAGGTGATGCGCTTCCGCATCTTTGATAAGTGCGGCAGCAACAAGGTTTCCGCCCGCGCTGTGACCGGCCAGTACGATTTTTTGAGGGTCGATTCCAAGTTCTTCCGCATGGTCAAAGGCGTAAGCAATGATACCGTACGTCTCCTCGACTGCTGCCGGAAACGCCTGTTCCGGTGCAAGGCAGTAGTCCACATCCCAGACAAGGCAGTTCAGATGCTCCATCAGGGTGCAGCAATAGCGGCGGTCACGGTCGGTGCGGCCCTTGATAAAGCCACCACCGTGGAAATTCAACAGCAGGGCTGCTTTGGCGGACAGATGCTCTGGACACTCCTCGAACAGATGGACTTTGCGACCATCGGCCACTTCGACCCACATCTCTTTTTCGGTGCCGGGCAGAGCGGCCAGCTCTTCCGGACTGACCGGACCAAATCGGTCACGGCTGCGCACAGTATTAGCCATAGCAACTTTTTCTTCAAATGTCATAGGATTTGCGCTCCTTTTCACAGGATCAGAATGCAGGAAGCACCGTCATGGTGTAGAAAATATAGACGAAGGGAAGAATCAGCGTAATGAGTGCGCCGCTCTTGATGATGGCCTTCAGGTCATAACCGCCGTCTGCCATGCACATAGGCACTGCGGGGGTAGCCATCGGGGTCAGGAAGGCAGTCAGAGAACCAGCATTGACAAGAATAACAAGGCCGGTGGGATTTGCGCCCAGAGCGGAGCAGGTCAGCAGGCAGATAGGAACGAAAACAGCGGAGACAGAGCGGTTCAGCATGAACTGAGTGAGCAGGAAGGGGATGATAAAGAACAGGGCACCGAGGACATAGTTGTTGTGGGTGCCACCAACGACCGTTGCCAACGTTTGACCAATCATATCACCTGCACCGGTATTGGTCAGCGCAGTACCCAGAGCCAGTGCGCCGACAAAGAGCATCAGCATATCCCAAGGAATATCGCGGAGAGCGGACTTCTGATCGACTACGCCGAACAGAACCATCAGCAGACTGCCGACTAGAGCAACGAACCAAGTGGTCAGATGCAACTGAGGGGCGAAGATCAGGCAAATAATCGTTGCGAAGAACAGGAAGATACCAATCTTATCCACAACAGGGCTGAGCTTCTGCTGAGCTTTACCAGAATCCTTTTTCTCCAGTGCTTCAATGGGGACGACCGGCTGCTTCGGAGTAAACTTGGGGCCAAGGAAAATTGCCCAGAGAGGAACAACAATAAGGACAGGCCATGCGGCAATCGTAAAATCAATGGGACGGACGCTCATTCCAGTAAAGCCATAGGTTTCCATAAAACCAGTGAACTGACCCGCCATCTGGATAGAGGTTGCCAGCGGAAGGATACCGCAGCAGGCCACACAGACGACCATAATGGGGAACATGTACTGCGTACGGCTGTTTCCAGTTTTGTCGCACAGTGCCGCCAGCAAAGGGCTGATAATCGCATAAACGACCATGGGGCTGGCAATGAAGTTGGTAAGCAGAACTGCCAGAAAGATGTAGCCCAAGTAAGCCATTTTGAAGCTGCCATGAGTCAGCTTCATGATGCTGTTACACATACCGTCTACCAGAGAGGTGTGGCGGAAGCCCGCTGCTACAATAAACATACATGCCATCAGCAGGGTATTTACATTAGAAAAACCGGACAATGCACCGGCATCATCAATACAGCCAGTGATGTACAGGGCAGCCATTGAGATCATTGCAGTGAGCCACATGGGGATCTTGTTCAGCATATAGCTGATCAGTGTTGCTACAAAGATCACCATACAGATGATCATCTGAGTATTCATAGATGATTTCCTTTCCGTTGCTTTTTCTTTGTTCAAAACGTTTCAAAGCCGCTGCTGCCCGGGCATGGGCTTGTCTGTGGCCTTATCCTAACAGAAAGTTCACCTTTTGTCGCTGCAAATATTTGTGGATTTTCGCCCACCCGGGCCGCTCCCCTCCCCTGTATTTGACAGAAAAGCCGCAATCTTATCTCAAAATGTTCCAAATATTTTCCCTGTGCAGTCTGACTGATTCAGGGTGCGCTTCTTGTGCATTCTGCCAAATCACTCTTCAGAAATTTTCCAACAGCTCAAAAATTTGATTTGACACGCACGTTTTTTAGGTTTATTCTAAAAGTAGCCGAAATCGGACACGATGCGTTCCGAATTTTCTCCACAGGGAAAATATTTGGATTTTGGGTGATAAAATGGATTCTGCGACCTATGAACTTGACCTCCCACGCGAAAACATCCATATGCGCTGTTTTGCGCACAACATCACGAATTACCGCTACCATTGGCATCCGGATGAATATGAGCTGAGCATCCTGCTGCGTGGGAAGCAGGCCTACTGCCGTGGTAGCGAGAACTACCTGTTAACCGAAGACGATGTGATCCTGACAGCCCCAGGCAATGGCCACGCCTCTCTGACACAGGAAGCCGGGACCCGTGCGCTGGTGCTCCATTTTTCCGCTGCCGTGTTCAAGCCGCTGGTGAAAAAGGGCATCATCTATCAGTTTCCCTCCTGTCGCTCCGGTTCGGAGAATCGGATGGACGAGTGCTACCGCCTGATTCGATTCTATGTCAGCCAGATTTTCCGCACCGTGCAGGAAAATTCGCCCTATGCGCAGCTTGCTGCAAAAGCTCAGCTTGAGCTGCTTGCCATCTGCCTCTGCACCAATTTTGAGCACACGACCTTCAATGTCCTGCCCGAGGATGTGGAGAGGCGCGCCATCGCACGCCGCCTGCTGGGCTACGTGGAGGAGCACTACGCCTCCAAACTGACGCTGGAGGACCTAGCCGATTACGCCCAGTACAACCGTACCTACATTTCTACGCTCTTCAAGCAGATGGTGGGTATCAATTTCCACGAGTATCTGACCCGGGTGCGGTTCCAGCACGCCCTCAATGACCTTGCTGGCACCCACGATAACCTGACCGACATTGCTCTGCGGAATGGGTTCGCCGACCTGAAAACATTCAACGCACGTTTCCGTGCGACCCTGCAGCAGACGCCCGCCGAGTATCGTGCTAATCTCCCACTCGACCGGGTGGTGGAGGGAATGCAGAGGCGGTTCCTTGCGCCGGAGGACGGCATCCTGCAACAAAAACTAGCGGAATACGGTCAAATTGGAAAATTCTAAACGCAATTGAGGCTGCATTCATTTATCGACACAGAAGATGCCCACCAGCTTATGGCGAAAACCATAGGTCGGTGGGCATCATGTTCTTTATGAGGTGCATGACGTTCGCAAACGTAGCAATGGCTAAACCCCTTTAGCATATAATATGATTGAGTGCTTTTAAATTTAAGTGCTTGAACTTACGTCCTTTTGTGGTATAATAAAGCTAGAGGATAGCGGCATTGACCAGCTATCGGTGGCGATGAAACAGTGGACTGGTTCGGTATCAGCCGATTGTGGAGCCAGACCGTGGGTTGAGCGATAACCACAAGCCGAATAGATTCGATGAATCGAAAGAAAACGCTTAATAGGAGCCTTGCCTTTCGGCAGGGCTTCTATTTTTTTGAGGGAAGGTGAAAATGTGCAGGACGAACAGCAGGATATTTTGTATCGGGCAGCAGAAGTCTGGAAAGAACTGACTGAGTACCACTATGTTTTCACCTACGGCTATAAGGGTGAACTGCACGAGATCAAGCTGACATTTTCACCAGAGGACTTCCCTCACCTTGCTGGGTTCCACTACCTGAAAGACATCGCCTTGCCCCGGTATAGTCCACGCAAGACGGTTGATATGATTCTGTCTGATAAGATCACCTACGACAAGGTAAAGAAGGGCACACTCTATCAGGGGTATGTGAAACCGCGTCTGCTGGCACTGGTGCGGTTGAAAGAAATACTGGAACAGGAGTTCGATTTGTTCTCCTATATGCCCCGGTTTTATCCGTTCGTGACCAAAATCAAAGCGGATTACCTGATTTCCAGCCGAATCGAACCAACTGCTTTTGTGTTCATTATCCGGGAATCCCCCTCTGGCAATGCGGTATGTGACTTTCTGTGTTGTTCTGCTTTTGAAGAAAGCGGCCGTGACTACCGTGCAAACCAACGTTCTCGAACGCTCCTGAAGAAAGAGCGTGTACATATCAAAACGCAGGACACGGTGGTTCTGTATGACCGCTTACCGAAAAATCTCGATTAACAAAACGATGCTCACTCACTCATGGAAAAGCCATGGGAGGGTGGGCATCATTTTCTTTGCAAATAAAAGGGACACCTACAACACCGTAGTGCTGTCCGATGTCCCTTGCGACTGATTTTATCGTTGTCCGCCAACCTCAGGTTCCTATGTCCTGCATAGCTTTCGGGTTTTATCACTGCCCGCCAGCCTCAAGCCCTTACGTCTTGCATCAGATCGGATTTTAGGTGTCAGCCACACCAGCGGAATGACGTCCGCTTTCCTATTCACAGTATATTCGATTTGCACTTCAATGGCAATGGCTTTTCAAAAAGTCAATCTTCCAGTCTGCTATGGTCGCAGCCGAGGGAAAGATAATGCTCAATTTCTCCCCCAAGCACAAGCTGTGCGTACTCCAAGGGCTTATTGTAGAGCAGCCAGTCCAGCTCTGCCCGCTGTGCCGGGGTGTTGCTGTATTCATCCTCAATGGCAATGCAGTCGATGGCAAGGGTGGTGCCATCTTCAAACCGGGTTTCCACCCGGTTGGTGTCCATATTGAAGCGGCAGGAAAGCAGTTTGTTCATGGTAAACCTCATTTCTATATCAAACGGTGTCTGTTCGGATGTCCTAAACCCTGCCATAGAACCGATGTGTCATGTAAGATTGTTGTTTGGATAAAACTGGAAGATTTTGCACAATAAATACCGTTGAAATCCAGCTTTTGGGGCTGTGCGAAACAGTCTGTTTTGCCGGGCTGATTTTGGCTCTGCACACTTTTGCACATTTTCTACACATCGCAAGGATGGATAACAGGTGCAAAGACGTGCAAGCAATGCAAAGGATGCAATAGAATAACAACAGAAAAATAACGGAGGTTCAATTAAAATGACGTTTTGGCGTCAAATGATAAAATGGACAAAATGTGCTGTTTAGTTCCTACGAATCAGTAGGCCGGGGTTCGAGTCCCTTCCATCGCACCAAGAAAACCGAGAGTACATTGTGCTCTCGGTTTTCTTTTTTGCGCTTTTTTGCGCATAAAAGATGCAAAAAGGCGGCGGCTGTGCAAAAACGTCCTCTCTTGCAAACTGTGAATCCTGCTGTGAAAATATTGAAATTTTGTGGTATTCATGCTAAAATATAAAAATAAATAGCCCAAAATGAAGAAGAGGGGGTAGATTTCGGATGGAATGGAAGGACTCTAATATCACTCTGCCTCTGCCCAAACGGAATGAACTGACCTCTCTCATTGAACAAAACGGCGTCCGGATGGAAGTTCCGGCCAAAAAGGTCTTTTTGAAGCCCGGCGACACCCTAAACGGCGTTTATTACATTGCCGAGGGGCGCACGCGGCACTTCATGTGCGCACCGGACGGTGCCGAAAAGCTGCTCTATACCCTGTCGGCGGGCTGGTTTTACGGCGAGACTCCCTGCGTGTTGCACGACTCGACCGGGCTGTTTTCAAAAACGGAAAAGCCTTCGGTGCTGTACCTGATCCCCATGCAGAATTATGATCGTCTGCTGGCGGAGAGCAGCCTGTTCCGCAAGGCGATCCTGCAGAGCTATTCTCAAAAAATGCGCATCCTCCGGCAGGAGATCGCAAACCTTTCTTTTACGCCCTGCAAGGACAGGCTCCGCCGCCTGTACTGCTCCACGGCAGACACCAGCCGCGTGATCGACGGCCAGTGGTACGACCTCAAGCTCAACTATACCCAGTACGAGATCAGCACGATCGTGGGCGGCGCCCGCGTGACCATTACAAAGCTGATCAACGAGCTGTGCGCAGAGGGCTTTATCCGGGTGCTGAACCGCAAGACCCAGATCAATATTGAGCAGTATAAGCAGGAGATCGAAAAAGACTGGGCATGAAACGATACTTATAAAGCAGACCTCCCACGGGGTCTGCAATTTTTGAGACGATAAACATACTACTTTGGTATGTTTGTTGGTGGTTACAAATGGAACTTGAACAGACTGCCACGAAACTGTGGAATGTGTTGTATACTTTGCCATGAAAAAGTGTTTTTTTAGCGAGAATTTGTAATGTTTTATACAAAGTTTCGGGTGCGACAGTAATTCATAGTATGTTGAAATGCCGTCTTTCTTTTGCTATTCTTGGCTCAGAAGAACCCATTCGTGTAAGCATTTTACAAATAATCGGTCATACATCACGCAAAAACGCATCGTTTGGAAGGGCTTGCTATGAATCAGAACGTCTATCGTGAATACCTCGCCATCCTGCGCGAGGAAATCGTTCCGGCGCTTGGCTGTACCGAGCCGATCGCCATTGCCTACGCGGCGGCCAAGGCGCGCAGCGTTCTGGGCAGACTGCCGGAGCACATTGATGTCCGGTGCAGCGGCAACATCATCAAAAACGTCAAAGCGGTCATTGTGCCCACCACAGGCAACATGAAAGGCATTGAGACCAGCGCGGTGCTGGGCGCCGTGGGCGGCAACCCGGACAAAAAGCTGGAGGTGCTTACCGACGTCTCCCCGAAGGATCTGGAACTGACGTGGGAACTGCTGCGCAAAAAGATCTGCAGCGTTTCCCTGCTGGAAGGCGTCTCCAACCTGCAGATCATCGTGGAGATGACTGCCGGGCAGGAGTCCGCTCTGGTGGAGATCGCATTCTCCCACACCAACATCGTGCGCATTGAGCACAACGGCACTGTGGTGATGAAAAAGGGCATGAGCGCCCAGAACGCCACCGAGACGGATCGTTCCCTGCTGAACCTGCACGACATCTATGACTTTGCCAACACGGTGGACATTGCCGAGGTGGGCGGCCTGATGGAAGACCAGGTGCGCTGCAATATGGCCATTGCCCGCGAAGGCCTTTCCAATAAGTACGGCGCAAATGTCGGCTCCACTATTCTGGAGCACTACGGCAGAGACGCCCGCACCATGGCGCGGGCACTGCCCGCCGCCGGCAGCGATGCGCGCATGAACGGCTGCGTGCTGCCGGTGATGATCAACTCCGGCAGCGGCAACCAGGGCATGACGGTAAGCCTGCCGGTGCAGGTGTTCGCCGATGCGCTGGGCGTGAGCCGCGAAAAAAAGATCCGCGCGCTGGTGCTCAGCAACCTGATCGCCATCTACCAGAAAAACGAGCTGGGCAAGCTCAGCGCCTACTGCGGTGCAGTTTCGGCGGCGGTGGGTGCCGGTGCAGCCATTGCCTACCTGCACAACGCGGATTTTGACGTGATCGAGGGGACCATCGTGAACACGCTGGGCAATGTGTCCGGCATCGTGTGCGACGGTGCAAAGGCATCCTGTGCCGCGAAGATCGCTTCCTCCGTGGATGCAGCGATCCTTGCCTACTACATGGCCAGCGAGCGCCGCGGCTTCCGAAACGGCGAGGGTCTTGTGAAGGAAAGTGCCGAAAAAACGTTGAAGAGCTACGGCCGCATGGGGCGCGAAGGTATGCGCGCCACCGACATTGAGATCCTGCGCATCATGCTGGAAAACTGATTACATTCTTCAAGGCAACCAGAGCATTACGGCTCTTTGCAATACACATCTTCAATTTTTTGAAAGTGAGGAAATTATCATGATGAATCTCCAAGGCTCCTGGGTAGCAATGCCTACTCCGTTCACTGAGGACAATCAGGTGGATATCGAGGGCTTCAAGCTGCTCATTGCCCGCCAGATCAAGTACGGCACCAACCAGCTGTTCATCCTTGGCTCTGCCGGTGAGGTCACCCTGCTGTCCATTGAGGAGAAGAAGCTCATCGTCAAGTCCGTGATCGCCTACATGAAGGATCGCGCAGCACGCGGCCTGAAGGTCGTCCCCGTGTTCTTCAGCGCAGCATCCTTTACCACCGAGGCAAGCGTGGAGTTTGCACAGTTCTGTGAGGCTGAAGGTGCCGACGGCGTCGTGTTCACGGTTCCTCCCTACGTCCTGATTACCCAGCACGCCGCAAAGACCCATCTGGACACCTGCATGAGCAGTGTCAGCATCCCCTGCGGCATTTACAACAACCCCAGCCGTCTGGGCGTGCAGGTGCTGCCGGAGACGATCAAGTACCTGTCTGAGAAGCACCCGAACTTTGTGGTGGACAAAGAGGCAATGCCCAGCGTGGAACAGCTGGTGCAGGTGCAGCGCCTGTGCGAGGGCAAGGTCAAGATCATGTGCTGCGACTACCCGCACTACTCCATCGTGATCCCCACTCTGGCCATCGGCGGCACCGGCACGGCCAACATCGGCGGCAACATCATCCCCGAAGAGGCTGCCCTGTACTCCCGCCCCTGGACTGACATGAAGGTCATTGAGGAGTGCCGCACCGAGTACTTCAAGTGGTTCCCACTGCTGCAGGAGCTGTACACCTTCTCCAACCCCATCGTCATCAAGGCTGCGCTCAACCTGCTGGGTCTGCCCGGCGGCCACCTGCGCAAGCCCTATGAGGACTACTCCGGTGAGAAGCTTGAGCACCTCAAGCAGACCCTGATCGAGACTGGCGTGATGGAGAAATACCATATCAGCAACGACCACATCGAGGTCTAACCGCTTTTTCCTGTACAGCATATGAAAGGGAAACGATCATGGCTGAAAAAGTGATTATCATCGGCGGCACGGCGGCCGGCCTGAGCGCGGCCTCCAAAGCCAAACGGGTAGACCCTTCGCTGGAGATCACCGTGTTCGAGCGCTCCGGCTACATCAGCTACGGAGCCTGCGGCCTGCCGTACTTCGTGGGCGGCATCATTGACCAGCCGGACGACCTGGTGAGCCTGAACGTGGATCAGATGACCAACCAGCGCGGCGTGCCCACCTTTATCCATCATGAAGTGACCAGCATCGACCGCACTGCACAGACGGTGACCGTCCGTGATTTGGACAGCGGCAAAAGCTGGCAGCAGCCCTACGATAAGCTTGTGATCGCTACAGGTGCCCACGCCATTGTGCCGGACATCCCCGGCGCAGATGCAGAAGGCGTTTACACCCTGCGCACCGTGGAGGACGGCATCCGGCTGAAAAGCACGGTGCATGGCGGCGAACACAAGGCCATTGCCATTGTGGGTGGCGGTTTCATCGGTCTGGAAATGGCCGAGGAGCTGACCAACAGCGGGCTGGAAGTACACCTGTTTGAGGTGATGCCCCGGCTGCTGCCCTTCCTTGAAGAGCGGTTTTCCGCTGCCGTGCTGGACGTGCTGCAAAAGCACGGGGTGTATGTGCACCTGAATGCCGAAGTAGCCGCGCTGGAAACGGCGGACGGCCATGTCTGCGGCGTGCAGACGAAGGACGGCGCGCAGATTCCGGTGAACAACGTGCTGCTGAGCATCGGCGTGCGCCCGGCCAGCGAGCTGGCAAAGGACGCCGGGATGGAGCTGGGGCTCAAGGGCGGCATCGTCGTGGACGACGAGATGCGCACCAGCGACCCCCATATCTGGGCCTGCGGCGACTGTGTGCAGATGAAGAACCGCATCACCGGCGGGGCAGCCTACGTCCCGCTGGGCACTACGGCCAACAAGCAGGGACGCATTGCCGGCGGCAATCTGGCCGGTGCGCACGAGACCTTTAAAGGCGTGCTCGGCTCCATGGTCACCAAGGCGTTTGAGCTGTACATCTCTGCTACCGGCCTTTCGCTGGCGCAGGCACAGGCCGCAGGTTACAATGCAGCGGCTTCGGTCATCACCAAGGGCGACCGTGCCTCCTACTACCCCGGCAGCCAGAGCAACACCATCTGCCTGATCCTGGACAAAGCCACCGGCCGCCTGCTGGGCGCACAGGCCATTGGCAGCGAGTCGGTGGCGGGGCGCATCAATGTGTTTGCCACTGCCATCACCTGCGGCATGACCGTAGCCGAGATCAACGAGTTGGATCTCGTGTACGCGCCGCCGGTCGCCCCGGTGTATGACCCCATCCTGATCGCAGCCAGCCAGGCAATGAAAAAGGTGGAGGGGTGACGAAGATGCCGGAGATCTTTGAAGTGACTGTCCGCAGCGGCGAGGATATCTGCAAGACCATCTCGGACTTTGTGACAGCCCACGGGTGGCAGAACGTGATGATCCCGGCCGCGATCGGTTCGGTGATCGGCATGGAGTTCACTGCTCCCATCCGGGACGAGCTGCCGCTGCGCTGCGCAGTGACACCGTACCACGCGGCGGCAGAGCTGCTTTCTTTCACCGGAGAGATCATGAAGCGCGAATGCGCCGACCCTGCCCTGCTGGAGGTCTACCCCGACAAGGTGAGTCCGCTGATCGTTCACATCCACGCCAGCTGTGCCACGGCAGGCGGGCATGTGGCAGGCGGCGGCCTGCGCGCCGGCAAAGCGTTCCGCTCGGTGCGGATATTCATGATCCCGCTGGACGGCAGCCCGGCCTGAGTTCCCCTTTTTCCGTGATTCCCCTATCCTGATGTCCCATAAGGCGGTGCGGCCGCCTTGGAATAAAAACTTGCCAGTAAAGGAGAGAAACCTATGGAAGCCACAACCAAGAAAAAGAAATTCCAATTTCCAGATGTGTATGCACTGATCTTTATCCTGTGCTGCCTAGCTATGGTTCTGACCTGGATCATCCCCGCCGGCACCTTTGAGCGCGTGACCGAAGGCACCCTGACCAAGGTCGTGGCCGGTACCTTCCAGCATGTGGACTCCAGCCCCCAGACCCCCTGGGCAATGCTGCAGGCTATTTATCAGGGCTTTATCAACAGCGCAGGCACCATCTTCCTGATCTTCTTCTGCGGCGCGTCCGTTGCCATGGTGGAAGAAAGTCACGCCCTGTCCGACTTCTTCACCTGGCTTGCCCGTAAGCTGAAGGGCAAGGAGATGCTGGCCATCGCCATCCTGATGTATGGCCTGGGTCTGGGCAACGCAGCCGGTGCTTTCGCAAACATCGGTGTGGCTCTGATGCCCATCGGCATCGTGATGTCCAACGCCATCGGCGGCGACGCTTTCTTGGCTTTCCTCATCATCTACTACGGCCTGCAGAGCGGTTTCTCCATCGGCTTTGCAAACCCCAGCATCCTTGGCGTGGCACAGACCATGGCCGAGATCCCCATCTTCTCCGGCACCAACGTGCGTGTGGTGTGCTGCCTGGCCAACATCACCTTCCTGTACATCGTCACCATGCTGTATTACCGCCGCATCCGCAAAGACCCCACCAAGAGCCTGAACTACGGTTCTGACTTCCACAGCGCTTTCGAGATCTCCTCTGACAAGGTGGACTCCAAAATGACCAAGCGCCAGATTCTGACTGCTGCTGTGTTCCTGCTGGGCGTTGTGCTGTGCGTGGGTCTGACCATCGCCTGCAAGTGGAACGCCAAAAAGATCGCTTCTTACTTCTTTGGCATGATGATCGTCATCGGTCTGGTCTCCGGCTTCAGCATGAACGAGATCTCCGATAAATTCATCAAGGGCTGCAAGCCCATGATCTACGCCTCCTTCATCACCGGTCTGGCCAGCGCCATTGCTGTTATCCTGAATCAGGGCAAAGTGCTGGATACCATCGTCTACGCCCTGAGCATCCCGCTGAATCAGGTGGGTGCCGTGGTGGGTGCCGGCCTGATGGTGGTCGTCAATGTTATCGTCAACATCTTTATCCCCTCCGGTTCCGGTCAGGCAGCGGTCATGATCCCGCTGATGACCCCCATTGCCGATCTGGTCGGCATTACCCGTCAGGTCGCCGTGCAGGCCTTCCAGTTTGGCGACGGCCTGTGCAACCTGCTCACCCCGCTGAACGGACCCATGATGGGCTGCCTGGCCATGGTCGGCATCAGCTTCCCCAAGTACATCAAGTGGGCATTCAAGTACCTGATGATGAACATCGGCGCTGCCATCGTGATCACCATGGTGCTGCAGGCTGTGGGCTGGGTCGGTTTCTGATCCCCGTTTGAACCCTGTTTGATTTTTGTCCGTTGTTTATTCCGAACACTGCATGGAGGAATGTAACTATGGTGGATGTCCGAAAGAAAGTGGAAGAGATCACGCCCGAGATCACTCAGATGCGTGTTCATATCCACGAGAACCCCGAGTTGAGTATGAAGGAGTACAACACCTGTGCCCTGCTGGAAGATTACGTCAAGAAGAACGTCAAGTATGACCGCCTGAAGCGGGTGGGCGAAACGGGACTGTTCTTTGAACTGAAAGGCACAAAGCCCGGCAACGGCCCCACGATCGTGTTCCGCGGCGATATCGACGCGCTGCCCATTCAAGAGGATGAGCACATGTCTCCCCGCAGCAAGGTGCCCGGCGTGATGCACGCCTGCGGCCACGATGTGCACGGCACCATCAATGTGGGTGCTGCCAAGATCCTGAGCGAGATGAAAGATCAGTTCTCCGGCTCCATCTATTTCTTCATCCAGCCGGCAGAAGAGATCCTGCAGGGCGCCAAGCTGTTTTTGAACGACCCGGAGATCGACTTTGACAAGATCGACGCCGTGGCAGCGCTGCATGTCTCGGCAGAGCTGGACGCAGGCACCATCGGCGTGCGGTACGGAGCCATCCTGGCCAGCGCCGACGGCATCCGCATCCGCATCAACGGCAAGGGCGGCCACGGTGCCCACTGCCACACCCTGCGCGACCCCATCGTGGCGTCGGCTGCGGTGATCAACGCCCTGCAGACACTGGTCTCCCGCGAGACGAACCCCGCAAACGCAGTGGTCATTTCCATCTGCACCATCCATGCTGGCGAGGCCAACAACATCGTGCCCGACAGCGTGGAGATGACCGGCACAGTCCGCACCCTGAACCCGGCGGATCGAGACCGCATGGAGGCCAGCGTGAAGCGCGTGGCTGCCTCGGTGGCTGAGGCCTACCGCTGCACCGCCGATGTGGAGTACAACCGCGGCGTGCCTCCCTTCATCTGCGAGGACGAGTGGGTGGATCGCGCTCTGCGCGTGGGCAAAAAGATGCTGGGTGAAGAGAACACCAAGATCATGCCTTACGCAGCCATGGGCGGCGAGGACTTTGCCTTTATCAAGGAAAAGAAGCCGGGCATCTTTGTCCGTCTGGGTGCACGCACCCCGGGCGGCGCGTATGGCTCTGCCCATTCGCCCACCTTCTACTGCGATAATGCCTGCATCCCGGTCGGTATGCTGACCATCATCGGCCTTGCCGCAGACTACCTTGACTTTGAGGTCTGAGCCGGGGCGTCACTGAAATGAAAAAAGTGGCTATTGCAAAATAGTTCCAACGAAAAAAATGAGATAGACTTCCCCGAAAGGGGGTGCCTATCTCATTTTTTGTTGTAAGCTGAGACTGCAATGAACCAACTACAACAGAAACAGTATACAGGAAAGGGCGGCATATATCAACAGCTGACCCTACCAATAAGCGAAAATATTTTAATAGATGAACATGAACCGGTGTATGTAGCCAACGCCCAGCTTGAGGAACTGGATTACACGAAACTGTATCAGGCGTATTCTTCGAAAGGAAGAAAATCGGCAGCAGAACCCCGGATCATGTTCAAGCTATTGGTGTACGGCTATATGTGCGGCATTTATTCCACCCGAAAGCTGGAGCTTGCATGCCCCAAGAATATCGACTTTATCTGGCTTCTTCAAGGAGAGAGGGTGCCGGACTACTCTTCTTTTGCCCGATTCCGGAGCGGAAAGGCGAAAGATGCAGTAGAAGACTTGTTCTACCAGTTTGTACAACGACTTGCCGAACTGGAAGAAACAGAATACGAGGAAGTGTTCATCGACGGTACAAAGATCGAGAGCATGGCGAACCGGTATACTTTTGTCTGGAAAACAGGTGTCGAAAAGAATCTGGCAAAATTGAAAGAAAAAGCAAAGGGAGTTTTCAACGAGTACGGTGGAAAAGGCAATCTGACCCGGAAGAAGCTGCGAGAGTTGGCAGATAAGCAGCTTCCTCCCAATGCAGAATTTGTTCACGGAGTCGGAAAGCGCAAGAGCGAATGGCAAAAGCGCTATGAAAAGCTGGACAGCCTGTGGACGAAGTGGACAGAGTGCGAGGACAAGCTGTTCGCCATTGGAAATAACCGCAGAAGTATGTCCAAAACCGACAAGGACGCTACATTCATGCGGATGAAAGAAGACCACATGGGGAATGGCCAGTTGAAACCGGCCTACAATGTCCAGCTTGCGGTCAACAGCGAATATATTACCGGTGTTGCTGCTTTTTCAAACCGCACCGATTCCGGTACGCTCATTCCGTTCCTGAACCATATCCAATGGATGCAGAGCAGAAGTTACCGTGACATTGTGGCAGATGCCGGATACGAAAGTGTCCGCAACTATATGTATCTGGAACAGCACGGACAGAACTGCTTTATTAAGCCGATCTCCTACGAAAAGCAGAAGACAAAGAAATTCAAGGCGCAGTTCTGGCGGGTCGAGAATATGGAACCGCTGGAACATGAGGATGGCTTTCTTTGTGTAGGCGGGAGAAAGATCCTCTTTACGCGTTCTAGTTCCAAAAAGGAAGATGGTTTTGTTACCACCACGGACTATTACCGCTGCGAAGATTGTTCCGGCTGCGAACTCCGAAGCAAGTGCTTCAAGTCCTCCGGCGAGGTTAAAAACAAAGAGATTCGGATGTGTGTAGAATCTGCCGAACACAGAAAGAACGCTTTTGAGAACCTTCTTTCTGAGAGAGGTGCGCTTCTGCGGATGAATCGTTCCATTCAGGTAGAGGGAGCATTCGGCGTACTCAAGAGCAATCGCAAATTCAAACGCTTCCTGATGCGGGGCAAGACCAACATTTCAACAGAACTTTTTCTCCTCTGCCTCGCCTTTGACCTCCAGAAGTTCTTTTCCAAATTGCAACGCGGAAAGCGAAAATCCCATCTTTTTCCTCTCAAAAAAGAATAGAATTTTTCGGAACGGAAAACGCAAAAAGCTGAGCACCTGCTTTTTCACAGATGCTCAGCTTTGCTGTACTCATTTTTGCGGATTTGCCTTTGAGTTTTCAACATTCTGCCCGGTTTGCACGGTGAATGCGGCTGTTTTCAACATTTTGAAGGGATGCTATTTTGCGACAGCCCCTTTCATTGCTGCGCTTTGCTTCGCAAACGCAAACTTTTGGAGGTGTATTATGCGTACCAAAGAAGAATTGCCCGCCTGTCCGGTGGCCACCACCGTTTCCCTCATTGGCAGCAAGTGGAAGCTGCTTATCATGCGAAACTTGTTGATGCGGCCTTGGTGGTTCAATGAGCTGCGCAAAAGCTTGGACGGCATCAGTCAGAAGGTACTGACCGACAGCCTGCGCTCCATGGAAGAGGACGGTCTTGTGGTGCGCACGGTCTATGCAGAAGTGCCGCCCCGTGTGGAATATGCTCTTAGCCCCTTGGGGGAATCTATGCAGCCCATTATCAAGTCGATGGAAACATGGGGGCTGGCCTATAAGAGCGGAGCATTGCCCAGAACAGCAGAAGAGTAATTATAAATCTTGAATTTAGACGGTTTTGCGCTATAATAATGCCAGAGGATAGCGGCATTGACCAGCTATCGGTGGCGTTGAAGCAGTGGACTGGTTCGGCATCAGCCTGTTGTGGAGCCAAACTGTGGGTTAAGCGATAACCACAAGCCGAATAGATTCACTTGAATCGAACAAAAACGCAAAATGCCCGCTCCCCATGGAGATTCAGCTCCATCGGTGAGCGGGCATTCTTTTATTGTTCAGTGGTGAATCGAATGGCAATAATATAAAAGGGGGGCATCTACAACACCGTGGTGCTGTCCGATGTCCCTTGCGACTGATTTTATCGTTGTCCGCCAGCCTCAGGCCCCTATGTCCTGCATCTCTTTCGGGTTTTATCGCTGCCCGCCAACCTCAGGCCCTTACGTCCTGCATCCGATCGGATTTTAGGTGTCAGCCACACCAGCGGAATGACGTCCGCTTCCCTATCTATATTATATTCGATTTGCTTTCAAATAGCAATGGCCTTTGTAAAGATGGTTCTTTAATTTTTTGCGAACGGCTGCCGAATCCTTAATCTTCCAGTCTGCCATGGTCGCAGCCGAGCGAAAGATAATGCTCTATCTCTCCACTCAACACAAGCTGGACGTACTCCAAGGGCTTATTATACAGCAGCCAGTCTAGCTCTGCCCGCTGTGCCGGGGTGTTGCCGTACTTGTCCTCCACGGCGATGCAGTCGATGGCAAGACTGGTGCCATCCTCAAACCGGGCTTCCACCCGGTTGGTGTCCATATTGAAGCGACAGGAAAGTAGTTTATTCATGGTGAACCTCATTTCTATATCAAACGGTGTCTGTTCGGATGTCCTAAACCCTGCCATAAAACCGGTGGTTGATTTGTCCATTGGGCTTTGTTTCGCCCGTCTGCACATTTTTGCACACTTTTTGTACACCTGAATAGCTGGATAACGGTTGCAAAGCATTACACTATATGCAAATAATGCGGTGTGTGCAAATGTGAATTTTACGATGATTCGATCGAATTGACGTTTCTTCGTCTTTTTTTGCTTTATGCTGATATTTTGGGTTTGTACCTATGATTTCATATTAGATATTAGAGGTCAGAAGTACAGTTTGGCTGGACAGATTAATATAATTTGAATTATCATAATTGAAATTATATTATCGCACAAAAAATGCCCATTCCCCTGAGAATCTCAGACGAGTGGGCGCTGTTTTATAAATCTCTCAGTGGTGGCAACCGCCGCCGCAGCCATGCTCACCGCGGCGATGGCCCGCTTCACGCCTGTTTTTCGCGCGGAGCCAGCAGGGAGTCGATGGTTTTCACCAGTGCTTTGCCCCGGCGGCCCAGGAGCTTGGGCAGCAGGATCCGGGCCATGGCCCAGACACCGGCAAAGTTGTACAGGATGATGCCCAGCGTGATGAGGCCGGTCCAGAGGCCGTAGAGAGGCACCTCGGCCAGCAGGACAAGAGCCTCTCCGGCCAACACTGCAAAGTTGAGCAGGACGCGGGCGGGGTGGATGCTCATGCCGATCATGTTGTAGGCGTCGATGGCGCGGAGGGTGAACACCACGCCCAGGCCCAGGAACGACGCGTAAGTCGCGCCCACAGGACCCCACCACTTGATGAAAAAGTAGTTCATGATGCAGTTGCTCACGGCACCTGCCAGCATGGTCCAGAGGCTGTGGGTGGATTTTTTGTTGACGACGTAGACACTGTTGAGGAACTGGTTGAAGCAGCTGCAGGTGGACGCCAGTGCCAGGAACGGCACAAAGTGCCAGGCGGTGTAGTAGTTGGACTTCATGATGTGCATGACCGGGCGGCAGAGCCAGATGATGCCCGCCGCGCAGCAGAACAGCACGCTGGAATAGGTGCGGAAGATTTTTGTAAAGAACTGGGCGCGGCCTTCCTCTTCCGTCACGGCGGAGAGCTGCCAGGCGTCGTAGAAGATCAGGCCCAGGGTGGTCAGGATGGTGGGCAGGAAGTAGCCGGTGGAGAGCAGGCCGCTCCAGGCGTCGCCGCTGTGGCCGTCGATGCCGTCGCACATCTCACGGACAAAGAACAGGTCCGATGCGTTGATGACCCAGAAGCTGATCTGGGCCGGGATCATGGGCAGGGAGAAGCGGAGCATCTGCTGCCAGAGGTTCTTGTTCAGGCCCTTGAGCTCCACATAATTCCACAGCTTGCCGGTCAGGCAGAGGAAGAGGACGCTGACGAGGTCGCCGCTGATGATGGCCAGCAGGTAGCCGTTGGCACCCAGCTTGAAGCCTACCAGATAAAGGACGTAGAACATCAGAGTGGCAAAGGTGCAGAGGATGCCGTCGATGGCCACCAGCTTGTTCCACTGGCGGCTGCGCACAAACTGGGTGCAGAGGGTGCGCAGACAGCTCATGAGGATATAAAGGTAGATGAGCATACCGTACTGGGCCATATCAGGCAAAAACTGCACCACTGGCCAGAAGATCACCAACAGGCCGAAACCGGCCAGAATGGTGAGCAGGCCATTGGTGAACACCTGCTTTTCGCTGTTGCCCTTATCCAGACCGAACCGGATGATGGCGTTGGACATGCCCATGGAGACAAAGGGGATGAGCAGGTTGGCGTACTGGCTCAGGATCTTGGCCAGGCCCAGATCGGAGATCTCGGCCATGGCGTAGGTCAAAAACGGCTGGACGATCAGTGTCAGCAGCTTGGACGAAAAGCTGGAGATGGCAAAGATCAGGGTGTTGCCTGCCAGCTTGCTGTATTTATCGCTGGATTTCTGATTTTCGTTTGACATAGTTGTTATGATACTTTCTGCCCTCTATCGCAGGGCCCGCTCTTATTTTAGTAATTCCCGCCGGGCTTTCCAGTCCGGCAGCAGCTTTTCCACCTCGGCCCAGAAGGCCCTGCCGTGGTTGGGCTGCAAAAAGTGGCAGTACTCATGTACTACCACATAAATTTGTGCCGCGGGCGGCATGTTGTACAGCTGCAATGCAAAGGTGATCTGCCGCTTTGCCATGGCGCAGACACCCCAGCGGCTGACCATGCTCCGCACCTTGATGGTGGGTTTCTGGCCGCCCAGCACCTCGGCAAAGGCCGGGTACACGGCGTCGCTCATGGCCGTAAAATAGGCCAGCGCCACCTCTTTGGGCGGCAGAGGCGTTTCCGTCTGGCGTTCGGCGCGGGCCAGCTGCCGGGCCTGCGCCTCGGCGATCCACTGGGCCTGCTCGGCCACAAAGCGGTCCGCCTGGGCCCAGTCCATCCGCAGGGGGATGCTGACGGCCACCGAGCCGTCCCGCCGGACCCGCAGGTTGAGCTTTTTCACCTTGCGGCGGGAGCACTCATACCAGATGCCGCCGGAACACCGCAGCCGCGGTGCCGCTGTTCTGCCTGCCATGGGGTCAGGCGGCGCTCTCGGCGCGCTTGCCCAGCGGCAGCTGCGCCAGCACCACGGCGGTAAAGATCAGCGCGCAGCCGATGCCCTCCCGCGCCGAGAGGCTCTGGTGCAGGATGAGCCAGCCGCCAATGGCGCTGAAGACGCTTTCCAGACACATGATGAGGCTGGCGATGGCGGGGTTCAGGTCTTTCTGGCCCAGAATTTGCAGCGTGTAGGCCACGCCGCTGGAAAAGACGCCGCAGAACACGATGGGCCAGGCGTTGGCCGCAAAATCGGCCAGGGTGGGCGTCTCAAACAGGAACGCGGCAAGGGTGCTCTCGATGGCCGTGACCAGGAACTCCAGCAGGCTCAGGCGGACACCGTCCACCAGCGGGGAGTAGTGGTCCACCGCCATGATCTGGAAGCTGAACAGCACGGCGCAGCCCAGCAGCAGCCAGTCGCTGAGCTCAATGCTGCCAAAGCCGTTTTTCATGCAGAGCAGGTAGAGCCCGGCCACCGCGATGACCATGCTCACCCAGAGCTGCGCGCTGTTCCGCCGCCCCAGTGCCAGCCCGAACACCGGCACCAGCACCACATACATGGCAGTGAGGAAACCGGCCTTGGCCGTGGAGGGGTTGAGGATGATGCCCATTTGCTGGGCTGCCGAGGCAAGGAAGAGGAACGTGCCGCAGACGACGCCTGCGGTCAGCAGGGTCTTGCGGTCCTTTTTGGCCTTGGGCCAGCCGTAGGGGGCACCTGCCCGGCGGTGGAGCGCGTCAAATACATACATGGTGGGAATCAGCACCAGCACAGCCAGCCAGCTGCGCCCGGCCAGGAACGAATAGGCTCCCATGCCGGAGCCGGAGCTCTGTGCCACGAACGCGAAGCCCCAGATAAAGGAGCAGAGCATCAGCAGCAGTGAATTTTTGGTCTGTGTCGTCATCCAGCGATGCCCTCCACTTTCAGTCCGCCGTAGAGGTAATAACGGCTGGAATCGTAGGAGATGGTGAGCCGGTAGCTGGCGGCCGGGTCCAGCCCGCCGATGGAGCAGCGGTAGTTCTGGCCGTCTGTCTTGATATAATAGGTGCTGCCGTCCACATACTGGGCGCCGCCATCCACCTTGCGCCAGAGGGCGATTTTATACTTCTGGGTGCCCTCGGCGGTGCCGTAGCCTGTGAGGGTGATGACGCCGTTGGGGGCCGTGAAGTAATCGGTCTGGCGGCTCCAGATGCCGTTGAAGACGATGTTCAGGCAGCTGTTGACGGCTGCCGCGGCATACTTGGCCGAGGGGTCGCTGATGCCCTCCAGGCTGAGGGGGTCGCTGGTGGGCTCTGCCCACTGGGTGGTATCTTCTTCCTGCACGGTGTCGGCCTTGCCTGTGGCCTGGTCGATCGCAGCGCCCAGCGTGTCCTTACAGCTGTTCAGCGCCAGCAGGACCACCAGTACGATCACCACCGGGATGATGACGCGTTTTGCGTTTTTCATAACTTTGTATCCTCAAAACATTTCGTGAAATTTCCGTCTTTTTATCATACCGCATTTTGGGCCGCGTTACAAGAGAAAGCCCCTGTTCCGCGTGGCTTTGGGTCGGTTTTCACCAAAATTTTGCCCGGGCTCAGGCGTTTGCCCGGGCCAGGGCCTCCCGCTCGGCGGCGGCCTGCTCCGGGGCGGCGCTCCCGAACAGGGAGCCGTACCGGTAGAGCGCCCAGCCGCCAGCGCCCTGGGCACGCAGGGTCTCCACCTGCTTTGCCAGCGCGCTGCCCGTGCTCCACTGGCTGGTGCTGTCCTCATTGGCACCGCCGTCTCCGGTGCCTACCCGGTAGGCACCCAGCCCGAAATAGAGGGCCACGTTCCCGCTCCGGGGCATGGCACACCACGCGGGCACGATGTTTTCAAAGGCAAAGCGGGTGCTGCCGGATTTTAACGTATAGCCAAAGCCCCAGTAGATCTGCGGGCAGAGGTAATCCACCACGGCGTCCTCCCCCTCAGCCGTCAGCCAGCTGGTCACATCGCTGTACTGTTCGGTGAGGTCGTTGTCCGGGTTGCCCTGAGGGCTGATACCGAACCGCAGGGTGGGGTCGGCGGCTTTCACGGCGTCGTGGGCCGCCTTGACAAGGGCGGTCACGTTGGCCCGCCGCCAGCTGCCCAGATCCCCTGCCCCGCTGGCCGCAAACCGGGCAGCGTCCAGTGCCGGGTCTGTCGTCGGGTAAAAGTAATCGTCAAAGTGCACGCCGTCGATGGCGTAGTTCTGCACCAGCTCGGCTACCCCCTGCACGACATAATCCGCCGCCTCCGGAATGGCCGGGTTCAGGTAGGCACTGCCGTTGTCCGGGTTCTGCCACACCCATTCCGGGTGGGTGTTCATCAGGTTGTTTTCCGCAAGAGCGGCGGGCATGGAGGCCGAACCTTTCAGCCGGTAGGGGTTGATCCACGCTTCCACCGAGAGTCCCCGCCCATGGGCCTCGGTGAGGAGGACGTCCAGCGGGTCAAAGCCGGGGTCCTGCCCCTGCACGCCGGTGCAGAGGTGACTCCACGGGAAAAGCTGACTGCGGTAGAGCGCGTCCCCAAAGGGCCGCACCTGTGCAATGACCGTGTTCAACCCAAGGGAGAGGCAGTTGTCCAGCAGCTGGGCCGCCCCGGCCCGGAACGCCTCTTCCGAGGAGAAATCCAGCTCTGCCCATTCGAGATAGCTGACCCAGACAGCCCGCCACTCCCCGGCCGGGAGGGCCGGATCAGGCGCTGTAGGCGCGGGGCCGGGTGCTTCGGGGGGAGTAGCTGCCGCCTGTGTGCCGCGGCGGAGGAAGAACGCCCCCGCCGCGCAGGCTGAAACACCCAGACCCGCCAGAAAGGCCCGGCGGCCAAAGCGGCGCCGGGCGCGGCGGGCAGGCCGTCGGGGCCGTCGGCGCTGGGTCATACGGTCTCCTCCTGCCCCTTATACAGAGCCAGAGCAGCCCAGCCCCGGGCGCAGGCCAGCAGCACCCAGAGGATGTTGGTCCAGAAACTCATGGCAGACACGCCGCCGTAGACCGTCAGGAGCAGAAACAGCAGGTGGAGGGCTTCCGAGATGCCCACCAGCTGAAGCTGCCGCTGGATGGGCTTGCCGTGCTGGTATTCCACCAGCAGCAGGGCGGGCCAGGCCAGCGCCGAGCAGAGATAGCCCAGCCAGCCGTTGATCATATAGCTGAACAGGAGCAGCAGAAAGACAAGGAAATAATTCCGCTTGTCCTTGGCGGGGGAACCCTTTTCCGCCGCCAGGAACAGCGCCGCAATGGCCGCCAGACAGAACGCGATCTGTTCCAGCAGGCCGAACGTCTGCCCGGCCAGCACAAAAAATCCGTTGAGCATGGACACCGCCGCCGAGGCCAGCAGGAAAAAATACCAGGTCTTGCGGGTGAAATTCAGTTTCATAAAGTTCCTCCTGCCTGCAAAAAGGCACAGGCTGCCTTTGAATTTGAGATTTTTCAAATATTATATCACAATTTCCGGCGGGTTGTGTTACAATAAGGAAAACTTGACCTGAAAATCACCTTGGGGAGGCGCACATGAACGCTGTTTTTTCCATTATCATCCTGATTGCCGTCATCGGGCTCATCATTTTCCTGCTCAGCCGCCGGGAGAACACCCGCCGCAGCCAGTACGGCCCCGCCGGGCTCAGCGAGTTCCGCACCGACCTGCCGCTGGACGACTGCTTTGACCGGCTGGACCAGCACAGCGAGGACGACGTTTTCGCCTATGAGTGCCGCCGGGAGAACGACGGCGGTTTCCTGCTCCACCTCACCCTCCACCAGCCCACAAAGCAGCCGCTGGATACCCTGTACACTCTCCGGCTGGATCCCGGGCGGCAGACCGTGGTGACGCTCATTTTTATCCGGGAAGCCTTTGGCTATCAAGAGCCGCTTTTCCCGCCCGCCATGCTGGACGAGTTCCTGCTGCAGAAGCTGGAAGCGCACCGCACCAAATAAAAAACGGAAAAACGCTTTTCATTTTTGCGTTTTTTTGTTATACTATCCGTTGTGGCAGTGCGCGGGCATTGCCGCAGCCGTAAGGGCCATTAGCTTAACGGTTAAAGCACGCGGCTCATAACCGCAGGAGTGGGGGTTCGAATCCCTCATGGCCCATAAAAAAGACACCCACTCGGGTGTCTTTTTTTTATGGCGTCAGGACTGGAGCAATTCTTTTAAAAATCACGGCTTTTGAAAGCGCGGTGCAAAACAAGTTGCACTGCGCTTTTTTCTGTGCTAAACTGAACCTGTGCGGAAATGCGATCGTTGGAAATGGGAAAATAGCTTTTAAAAGCTTAGAATAGGAAAAAGAAAATTTTATGGCCAATCAATATCGAGTCAAAACCGGCGTCAAGCTGTATACGCAGGTGCTGGAGCAGGTCAAAAGCATGATCGCGCAGGGCGTGTACAAAAAAGGGGACCTGCTCCCCAGCGAGAAAGAGCTCATTGAGATGATGGGGGTCAGCCGCATCACGGTGCGCAAGGCCCTGCAGATCCTCAGCGAGGCAGGTGTCATCGAGACCCGCAAGGGCAAGGGCAGCTTTGTGGCAGTGGATGCCAGTGAGCTGGCCCCCGCCAGCATGGACCTGAAAAAGTACTGTGAATCGTTCGTTCAGGCGACCCGGGCCCGGCTGCTGCTGGAACCCGCCATTGCCCGGCAGGCCGCCCAGACCGCCACCCCGGAGGAACTGGAACAGCTGCGCAAGAATGTCCACACGGCCCTGCCGATGGATCGTTTCCACGATGTGTTGGTGGAAATGGTGCATAACCCGCTGGTGGCGGACTGGATCCAGCAGAGCCACCGGCTGGAAACGGACCCCACCCTCTCGGCCCTCATCCCGCCGGCCCGGCAGCGGAGCATGTCCCCGCAGCTGGAGGCACAGCACCAGAAAATTTATGAGGCAATCCGGGACCACAAGAGCGAGCACGCCTATTTCTACATGAAAGAGCACCTCGAATTCGTGTTGGAGAGCTATCAGGAATATTTCGCCATGTTTTATTGAACAGCGTATCAAAAAGGCAGTGCCGCCCGGCACTGCCTTTTTGCGTGCTTATTTCTGGAACGCGTCGTCGGCCTTGAAATGCTTTTCAAACGCCGCAAACACGGCCTCCCGGGCTTCTTTTTCAAAGGCGAGGTAGCGGTCCAGCAGCTCTTCGCCCTGAGGGGTCAGGGTGCTGCCCGCCCGTTTGGTGCCGCCTTTCTGGGTGTCCAGCAGGGGGATGCCAAGGTCAGCCTCAGCGCTCTTGAGCAGCCGCCACGCCTTGGAGTAGGAGAGCCCCATCTGGGCGCAGGCGGCCCGCAGGGAGCTGCCCTGCCGCACCAGCATCATAATGGAGACAATGCCCTTGCCGAAATGTGGACTTGTATTATAAATTTGCAGCTTTATCATAACATGCTGCGGACCCCGGGCCGTGCTTCCCGGGCGTTCCTGCGTCATCAAAACAGAGACACTTCCTTTCGATTTTTCCTGTATTTTCATCTCTTTTCACAAAGATATTATACCATTATTGTTTCTTTGACACAATGGTTGATTTTTGCGGGGATTTCCATTATACTCTATAAAGAACATAACAAGCGAGGGTTCGCGCGAAAGGGAGCGTGTTTTTATGAAGCTGATGCGTACGGAGGATGCCATTGGACAGGTGCTCTGCCACGATATCACCCAGATCATCCCGGGGGTCAAGAAAGGCCCGGTCTTCCAAAAAGGCCATATCATTGCCCCGGAGGACGTGCCTGTCCTGCTGAGCGTGGGCAAGGAGCATGTCTACATCTGGGAAAAAGATGACACCCGCTTCCATGAGAACGAGGCCGCGCGGATCCTGTGCGAGATGAGCCGGAACGACTACATGGACGCCAGCGACCCCAGCGAGGGCAAAATTGAGCTGACGGCACAGGTGGACGGCCTGTTCACGCTGGACCGCCAGCGGCTCTACGCCGTGAACAGCCTGGGCGAAATGATGATCGCCACCCGGCACGCCGGCCCCGTGAAAAAGGGCGACAAGCTGGCCGGAATGCGGGTCATCCCACTGGTCATTGAGAAAGAGAAGATGGCCGAGGCCCGCGAGACGGCGGGCAATACCCCGCTGCTTACCCTGACCCCCTACCGCGCCCTGAAAGTGGGCCTCGTCACCACGGGCAGTGAGGTGTACTCTGGCCGCATTCAGGACCAGTTCACCCCGGTCATCAAGGCAAAGCTGGCCGAGTATGGGGCCGAAGTGACCCATCACGTTCTCCTGCCGGATGATCACGCGGCTGTGACCGAGAAGATCAAAGAATTTCTGGCCGACGGCGTGGACATGGTGCTCTGCACCGGCGGCATGAGCGTGGACCCTGACGACAAGACCCCGCTGGCCATCAAAAATGCAGGCGTGAACGTGGTCACTTATGGTGCCCCGGTGCTGCCCGGTGCCATGTTCCTGCTCAGTTATACGGACGATGGCCGCCCGGTCTGCGGCCTGCCCGGCTGTGTGATGTACGCCAAGCGGACGATTTTTGACTTGGTGCTGCCCTACCTGGCAGCCGGTGTGCCGGTGACCAGGGAGCAGATCGCCGCTTATGGCGAGGGCGGCCTCTGCCTGAACTGCAAGGTCTGCACCTGGCCCAACTGCGGTTTCGGAAAAGGAGTTTAAACGGAATGGACAATCATTTTACCCATGTGGACGCTGCGGGCAATGCCCGGATGGTGGATGTGGGCGAAAAAGCCGTCACCCACCGCACGGCAGTGGCCGTGGGCCGCGTCACCATGAGCCCGGAGTGCTTTGCGGCCGTGGCCGAGGGCCGCGCCAAAAAGGGCGATGTGCTGGGCGTGGCGCAGGTGGCTGGCATCATGGCCACCAAGCGCACCAGCGACCTGATCCCCCTCTGCCACACCCTGCTGCTGACCAAGAGCGCCGTGGAATTCACCCTCCACCCGGAGGAGCACAGCATCGAGGCGGAGTGCACCGTCCGGTGCGAGGGCCAGACCGGCGTGGAGATGGAGGCCCTGACCGGCGTTTCGGTGGCCCTGCTGACGGTCTACGATATGAGCAAGGCCATTGACAAGCGGATGACGCTGGGCGAGATCCATCTGGTGGAAAAGCACGGCGGCAAGAGCGGCGATTTTTATTTTGAGGAGCAAGAGCATTGAAAGACCATTTCGGGCGGAACATCAATTACCTGCGCCTGTCCATCACCGACCGCTGCAACCTGCGCTGCAAATACTGTATGCCCAACGGGGTGGAGTTCACGCCCCACGAGCAGATCTTGACCTACGAAGAATTCCTGCGCGTCGCGCGGGCGGCGGTGCATCTGGGCATTACCCGCTTCAAGATCACGGGCGGGGAGCCGCTGGTGCGCAAGGGGGCCACGGACTTTATCGCGGCCCTCAAGCGGCTGCCCGGCGTGGAGGAAGTGACCCTGACCACCAACGGTGTCCGGCTGGCGGAGCTGGTCCCGGCGCTGAAAGCCGCGGGCGTGGACGGCGTGAACATCAGCCTGGACGCCGCCGACCCGGAAACGTTCCAAGCCATCACGGGCTTTGACCAGCTCGGGAACGTACTGGCCGGGCTGGACGCCAGTCTGGCGGCGGGGCTCCACACCAAAATCAACTTTGTGCTGCTGGCGGGCTGTGAGGGCCGGGTGCTCCCGGTGGCAAAGCTGGCCCAGAGCCGCCCGGTGGATGTGCGGTTCATCGAGGTCATGCCCATCGGCGCGGGGGCGGAGAGCCGCGGTCTTGCCCCGGCGGAGGCCCGCAAACTGCTGCTGGCCCAGTGGCCCGATCTGCACCCGGTGGACGAGCACCGGGGCAACGGCCCGGCCCACTACGACGCCAGCGCCCGGCTGCTGGGCCGCATCGGCTGGATCGAGGCGGTGAGCCACGCGTTCTGCGCCAGCTGCAACCGGGCGCGGGTGACCAGCATCGGCCTGCTCAAGCCCTGCCTGTGCTACGGCGAGGGCACCGATCTGCGGGCCCTGCTCCGCGGCGGGGCCGGTGACGCGGCTTTGGAACAGGCCATGGCGGCCACCATCTACGAAAAGCCCCGGTCCCACTGCTTTGGCAGGGGTCCGATCACGGAGCAGCACGTCATGGCGGCCATTGGCGGCTGAAAATAGGAAAACATCGAGGATTTTATACTTATGGGAATCATCCAAGCAATTTGCATTTCCGAAGTCCGGGGCGTGCAGAAGCACGCCATCCCGGAAGCCGACCTGACCCCGGAGTGGGGCATTGTGGGCGACGCCCACGGCGGCAACTGGCACCGGCAGGTCAGCCTGCTGGGGCTGGAAAAAATCGAAGCGTTCCGCGCCAAGGGGGCCGATGTGGCTTATGGCGCGTTTGGCGAAAATCTGGTGGTGGACGGGTTCGATTTCCGCACCCTGCCCGTGGGCACCCTGCTGGCGGTGGGCGATGTCCTGCTCCAGATGACCCAGATCGGCAAGGAGTGCCACAACCACTGCGCCATCTACAAGGCCGTGGGCGACTGCATCATGCCCCGGGAGGGCGTGTTTGCCAAGGTGCTCCACGGCGGCCACATCAAGGTGGGCGACGAGATGAAGCTCATCCCCCGCACCGAGCCCCTGCCCTGGCAGGCGGCAGTCATCACCCTGAGCGATAAGGGCGCCCGGGGCGAGCGGGAGGACAAGAGCGGCCCCGCCATCGTCCAGCGGCTGGAAGCCGAGGGCTATGAGGTGGTGGAGCAGATCCTGCTGGCGGACGACGCCGCGGCCCTGAAGACCACCCTGACGCGCCTGGCCGACCAGCGCCAGCTCGATTTGATCCTGACCACCGGCGGCACCGGCTTTGGCCCCCGGGATGTGACCCCCGAGGCCACCATGGCCGTGGCCACCCGCCTGGCCCCCGGCATTGCCGAGGCCATCCGGGCTGCTTCGCTGGCCATCACCCCCCGCGCGATGCTCTCCCGCGCGGTGTCGGTCATCCGGGGGAAGACGCTAATCGTCAACCTGCCCGGCAGCCCGAAAGCAGTATGCGAAAGCATGGATGTGTTTCTGCCGCAGATGCCCCACGCGCTGGGGCTCCTGCGCGGAGAAGTGCGCGACTGCGCGCGCTGATAGATGCCTTTACATTTTCTGGAGGTTTGAAACAACATGAAACGTCGTGCCCTGATCCTGGGCTCTCTGGCCCTGTCCGCTTCCCTGCTGCTGAGTGCCTGCGGCGGCTCCGCTGCTTCCTCTCAGGCCGCTTCCGCCTCTTCCGAGGCCGTGGCTTCCTCTGCCGCTGCTTCTTCCGAGGCTTCCGGCGAGAGCGTCCAGCTGACCGTCTTTGCCGCTGCTTCCCTGACGGAGACCCTGAACGAGATCGCCGAGCAGTACAAGACCGTGGCCCCCAACGTGGAGCTGGTCTTCAACTTTGATTCCTCCGGCACCCTGAAGACCCAGATCGAGGAGGGCGCGGACTGCGATCTGTTCCTCTCTGCCGCTCAGAAGCAGATGAACGCCCTGCAGGATGAGAATCTCATCAACACCGGCACCCGCGTTGATCTGCTGGAGAACAAGGTCGTTCTGGCGGTTCCCGAGGGAAACCCTGCCGACATCCAGAGCTTTGAGGACATCGGCACCGATCAGTGCAAGCGGATCGCTCTGGGCAACGAGGATGTGCCCGTGGGCAGCTACTCTGTTGAGATCCTGACCAACCTGGGCATCCTGGACGAGCTGGAGAGCGGCAACAAGATCACCTATGGCTCCAACGTCAAGGAAGTCACCACCCAGGTCAAGGAAGCTGCTGCCGACTGCGGCATCGTCTACGCTACCGACGCGTTCTCTGCCGGTCTGGAAACGGTGGACCAGGCTACCGCTGAGGAGTGCAGCCAGGTCATCTACCCCGCTGCACTGACCACTTCCACCGAGCACGCCGATGAGGCACAGGCTTTCCTGGACTACCTCACCACCGACGATGCCGCGGCCATCTTTACGAGTGTTGGCTTTGCCATGGTGAAATAATGGACTGGTATCCGCTTTATAACTCGCTGCGCATTGCGGCCATTGCCTGCGCGGCGGTGTTCTTTACGGGCATTTTTGCCGCGTACTATGTAGCCAAACTGCCCCGGCTGGTCAAGGGCCTGCTGGACGTGGTGCTCACCCTGCCCATGGTGCTGCCGCCCACGGTCGTGGGGTACTTCCTGCTGCTGCTTTTCGGTGTCAAACGGCCATTTGGCATTTTCCTTGCCCGGTTTGGCATCAAGGTGCCCATGACCTGGTGGTCGGCGGTGTTTGCAGCGGCGGTGGTGTCGTTCCCGCTGATGTACCGCACGGCCCGCGGCGCGTTTGAAGCCTTTGACGAGGACCTGGCCGACGCTGGCCGGACGCTGGGCCTCTCCAATCCCTACATTTTCTGGCGGGTGCGGATGCCCGTCTGCCGCCAGGGCATTCTGGCCGGTACGGTGCTCACCTTTGCCCGCGCGCTGGGGGAGTACGGTGCCACCAGCATGATCGCCGGTTACACCCCGGGCAGGACGGCCACCATCTCCACCACGGTCTACCAGCTCTGGCGCACCGACAACGAGGCGCTGGCGTTCCGCTGGGTGCTGGTCAACCTGGCCATCTCGGCGGTGGTGCTGCTGGCCGTGAACATGCTGGAACAGAAGCAGAAAGGGAAAACGCGATGAGTCTTTTGGTGGATATTGAAAAGGACTATGGCGGGTTCCATCTCTGCGCCCGGTTTGAGACCAATGGCGGCATTACCGGCCTGCTGGGCGCTTCCGGCTGCGGCAAAAGCCAGACGCTGCGCTGCATTGCGGGCATCCAGACCCCGGATCAAGGCCGCATCGTGCTGGACGGCGTGACCCTCTACGACAGCGAGCAGCACATCAACCTCACCCCGCAGCAGCGGGGCGTGGGATATCTGTTCCAGAGCTACGCGCTCTTCCCGAACATGACGGTGCGGGCCAACATTTTAACGGGCCTGCGCCGGGAGAAAGACGCCGCCAAAAAGCGGGCCGCCTTTGAGCACGCCATCCATCTGCTCAAGCTGGAGGGGCTGGAAGACCGCCGCCCGGCCCAGCTTTCGGGCGGGCAGGCCCAGCGCGTGGCGCTGGCCCGGATGCTGGTCTCCCGGCCCAAGGCCCTGCTGCTGGACGAGCCGTTCTCGGCCATCGACAGCCACCTGCGGGATCAGCTGCAGGTGGACCTGCTGGCCCTGCTGGCGGATTTCCCCGGCGATATGGTCATCGTGACCCACAGCCGGGACGAAGCCTACCACATGTGCGGGCAGATCGCCGTGATGGACGCCGGGCGGGTGCTGGCCCACGGCCCCACCAAGCAGGTGTTTGCTGACCCCCGCACCGTGCAGGGCGGCCGCCTGACGGGCTGCAAGAACATCTTCCCGGCCCGCAAGGTGGATGACCACACCATCTTTGTGCCGGACTGGGGCGTCGATCTCCACCCGGCCCGGATGGTCGAGGACGGACTGGTGGCCATGGGCGTCCGCGCCCATTATTTCCGCCCGGAAGAGGTGCGGAACCCGCTTGCCGTCCACTGCGTGGGCAAGATGGAAGAGCCCTTTGAGTGGATCATCCGGATGCGCGCCGAGGGTCAGACCGCCGGAAGCCCGGATCTCTGGTGGCGTGTCTCGAAAGAGATCGTCCCCGAAACCATGCCCACCCGGCTGGGCGTGGCCCCGGAACAGGTGCTTTTGTTCTACGAATAAGACTTAATTTCAGCAGGATTCCAATTTGTTGTGAGAGGAGCCGTCAACATGCCGCAGAAAAAGCGGGGCCAGACCCCGGTGGAAGAGGCCGTGGCGCGGATTTTGAACGCGCTGGATGTGCCAGAGAAAACCGAGGAGATCCCGCTGCTGCAGGCGTTGGGCCGGGTGGCGGCGGGGGATGTCTCTGCCCGGGTGGCACAGCCCCCTTTTGACCGCTCGGCGCTGGACGGCTATGCCCTGCGGGCGGCGGACATTGCCGCCGCCGGCCCGGAAACGCCCGTTACCCTGCCCGTCAGCCGGTATCTCTGTGCCGGCAGCGACCCCGGCGGGCCGCTGGCCCCGGGCACGGCTGCCCGCATCATGACGGGGGCCCCGGTTCCCCCCGGAGCGGACTGCGTGCTGCGGCAGGAGGATACCGAGAGCGATGGCCAGACCGTGACGTTCCATGCTCCTGTGGAAGCCCGGGCCAACGTCTGCTTTGCGGGTGAGGACATCGCCCCGGGGAAATGCCTGGTCCCGGCGGGCACCCGGCTGGACGAAGTCACCCTCGGCCTGCTGGCCGGGCAGGGTGTGCAGACAGTGACCGTTTACGCCAAGCCCCGCGCGGCCCTCATGCCCACGGGAGACGAGCTCTGCAGCCCGGAAACCCCGCTCCGCCCCGGCAAGATCTACGATTCCAACGGCCCCATGCTGGCGGCCCGGATGCTCCGCCTCGGTGCCGAGCCCACCCTGCTGGCGGCAGGCCTGGATGACCCCGCCGCGCTGGCCGGAAAGCTGGCCCGGCTGCTGGCGGAGTACCCGCTGGTCATCACCACGGGCGGCGTGTCCGTCGGCGACCGGGACTATCTGCCCCAGGCCGCCGAAGAGGCGGGTGCAAAGCTGCTGTTTTACGGCATCGACGCAAAGCCCGGCACCCCGGCGCTGGCGGCGGGGAAAGACGGGCATGTCCTGCTCTGCCTCTCCGGCAACCCCTTTGCCAGCTTTGCGACGTTTGAGCTGCTGGCCCGGCCCGCACTGGCCAAATTGCAGGGGGCTGACCCCGCCCCCGTGCGGGTGAGAGCCGCCCTTGCCAATGGCTTTGGCAAGCCATCGCCCCTGCGCCGCTTTGTGCGGGCCACGCTGATGGGCGGTGTGGTCACTCTGCCCAAGGGTGGGCACTTCTCGGGCGGCATCGGGGCGCTGGCGGGCTGCAACTGCCTGGTGGATGTCCCGGCGGGCAGCCGGGCCCTGAATGCCGGAGACGAAGTGGAGGTGATCCTGCTGTGAGCGCGCGAAAGCCCTTTGTAGCTGCCATCAGCGGCATCAAGAACAGCGGCAAGACCACGTTCCTGGAGCATCTGGTGCCCGTTCTGCGGGCGCGGGGGCTGCGGGTGGCCGTCATCAAGCACGACGGGCATGATTTTACCCCGGACGTGCCCGGCACCGACAGCTTCCGGATGCGGCAGGCTGGGGCCGACGGCGTGGCCGTCTACAGCGGCCATCAGTGGATGGTGGTCCGCCCCCAGCCCGGCAGTCTGGAAGCTCTTATCGGGCAGTTTGCGGACTGCGACCTCGTTTTGCTGGAGGGACAGAAAGCGTCACCCTACCCCAAGATCGAGCTGGTGCGGGGCGCGGTGAGCCATGAGAGCGTCTGTGCCCCGGAGACCCTGCTGGCCCTTGCCACGGATACCCCGGCAAGGGTGGACGGCGTGGAGACCATCGGGCTGGAAGACTACGCCCGGGCGGCGGGGATCCTGCTGCACGCAATGCGGCGGTGACCCATACGGAAGAAAAAATCCCCCTTTGCAGCGGTGAAACTGCAAAGGGGGATTTCTGCGTGTGTGTGGGAAATTGCGGTCAGGGCTGCAGCTGAGCTTCCAGCCAGTGGGCAATGTCAGCCATGACCTCCTGCCGGTTGAGCTCCATCAGCAGCTCGTGGCGCGCGCCGGGGTAGAGCTTCTTCTGGATGTTCTGTACCCCGGCAGCTTTCAGGCTGTCAATGGCGCGCTGGACGCCTTTGCCCTGTTCGCCCACCGGGTCGGCGTCGCCGGCCAGGAAAAGCAGGGGCAGGTCTTTTGGCATCCGGGCCAGAACCGCTGGGTCGTACAGCCGCAGGATGCCGGTGAACATGCTGTAGTAGGCGTTCAGGGTGAACGTGAACATGCAGCGCTCATCGGCGCGGTACTTGTCCACCTCGGCGGCGTCGCGGTTGAGCCAGTCCTGCGGGGTGCGGCCCTCCAGACCCTTGTTGTACCCGGTGAACGAGAGGCTGGCCACCAGTTTGCTGCGGTGCTGCCAGCCGAAGAAGACGGCCAGCACCCGGCAGATGGCTTTTGCCAGCTGCACCAGGGCTTTGGGCTGGAAACCGGTGCCCATGATGATGGCACCGGAGAGCTCACTGCCCCACTCGCACAGGTACTGCCGGGCGTAGAACGAGCCCATGCTGTGCCCCAGCAGGAAATAGGGCACATCCGGGTAGAGTGTTTTCGTCAGCACGGTCATGGCGTGCAGGTCGTCCAGCACGGCACGGTTTCCGTCCGGCTGGGCAAAGTAGCCGTAATCGGCTTTGGTGCGGATGGAGCCGCCGTGGCCCAGATGATCGTGCCCCGTGACGAGGATGCCCCGGGCAGCCAGGTATTCGGCCAGCGGCTTGTAGCGGTCAATGAATTCCACCATGCCGTGGGAGAGCTGGACGATGGCCCGCACCTGCCCGTCCGGGACACAGCGGAACGCGTGGAGCGTCCGCCCGGGGACAGTGGAGGGAACGGTAAAATCGATCATCTGGCTCATGGGACGCGGCTCCTTTCCAGGTGTTGCTTACAGGGCGCCGATCTTGCGGCGGCAGGCCGAGCAGATGCAGTAGCCCTCGTACTGCACGGCGTTGGAGTCCACCTCGCCGCAGAAATCGCAGCTGCCGTTGGGGCGGTATTTCTTGAGGATGATCGAATCACCCTCCACAAAGATCTCCAGTTTTGCGTCGCTGTCCAGGCGCATGCTGGTGCGCAGCTCCTTGGGCAGGACGATACGGCCAAGTGCGTCAATACCACGGACGATTCCAGTTGTTTTCATAAGTCCTATTCTCCTTTTACCTTTTACACAGATGAGAGAGTTCATAACGATGGCGTTCCCTGCCGGACCGGGCCGCAATGCCCGGGGTGACGCGCGTGACGCGCGTGATGCAGGAATTGGCAGGAAAATTGTGCCATCTCTCCCTTTCAGTATACAAAATTTTGAATGGTTCGTCAATGTTTGCGTGCACTTTCGACAAAATATTTCTCGTTCTTTTAAAAGGATGCCCGACGCGGGGCAAAATGATACCCCGGCGGCGCTTTTCCGTTGACAAACCGGCCCCAAAACGTTAAACTAACAATGAGTTTTTCTGCAATTTTGATTGCATCCCGATAGAGATTTTAAAAGGAGCGTTTTTATGCCGACGAATAAGATCCGCACCCGTTTTGCCCCCTCGCCGACGGGTTATATGCATGTGGGCAACCTGCGCACTGCTCTGTACGCCTACCTGATGGCCAAGCACGAGGATGGCACGTTCATCCTCCGCATTGAGGATACCGACCAGGGCCGCTATGTGGAGGGCGCGGTGGACGTCATCTACAACACCATGCGGGAAACCGGCCTGCTGTGGGACGAGGGCCCGGACATCGGCGGCCCGGTGGGCCCCTATGTGCAGAGCGAGCGGATGGGCATGTTCAAGCAGTATGCCGAGCAGCTGGTGGCAGAGGGCAAGGCTTACTACTGCTTCTGCTCGGAGGAGCGGCTGGAGGCCCTGCACGCGGAGCAGCGCGCGAACGGCGAGATGACCCACTACGACGGCTGCTGCCGCGACCTGTCCGCGGAAGAGGTCCGGAAGCATCTGGAAGCAGGCGACCCTTATGTCATCCGCCAGAAGATCCCCCGCACGGGTGTGACCGGCTTTGACGATGTGGTCTACGGCCACATTGAGGTCAACAACAGCGAGATGGACGACCAGATCCTCATCAAGACCGACGGAATGCCCACCTACAACTTTGCAAACGTGGTGGACGACCACCTGATGGGCATTACCCATGTCATCCGTGGCAGCGAGTATCTGTCCTCCACCCCCAAGTACAACCTGCTGTATCAGGCCTTTGGCTGGGAGATCCCCACCTATATCCACTGCCCGCCCGTCATGAAAGACGCCCAGAACAAGCTGTCCAAGCGCAACGGCGACGCCAGCTATCAGGATCTGGTGGCAAAGGGCTACCTGACCGAGGCCATCCTCAACTATATCTGCCTGCTGGGCTGGAGCCCCAAGGGCGAGTATGCCGAGCAGGAGATCTTCTCCCTGCCCGAGCTGGTCAAGGTCTGGTCTCCGGAGGGCATCTCCAAGTCCCCCGCCATCTTTGACCCCCTCAAGCTGCGTGCCATCAACGCCGAGTATATCCGCCGCCTGTCTCCCGAGGAGTTCCTCGCCAAGGCGGAGCCCTGGATCGACCAGGCCGTGCACACCCCCATTGATAAGAAACTGCTCTGCGCCAACCTCCAGCCCCGCTGCGAGGTGCTGGGCGAGATCCCCGAGCAGCTGGATTTCTTCGACGCCATGCCGGAGTACGATGTGAGCCTGTACGCCAACAAGAAGCAGAAGACCACGCCGGAGTCCGCCAAGGAGGCGCTGGAAGCCCTGCTGCCTGTCCTGAGCGACGAGGCGCTGGACTTTACCAACCGGGATGCCGTGTTTGACGCCTGCAAGGCCAAGGCCGAGGAGCTGGGCAAGAAGAACGGCTGGTTGCTCTACCCGCTGGGCATTGCCCTCTCCGGCAAGCAGCGCACCCCCGGCGGCGGCACCGACCTGGCCTGCATGATGGGCCGCGAGAAGACCCTGGAGCGGGTCAAGGCCGCCATCGAGAAGCTGAACGGCTGATATTCTGACTCATTTGGCAAAACGGTGGCATTTCCCTGTTCTGCCCGAAAAAACGCCCCGCGGGCCTGCTACAGTATATGCAGCAGGCGTGGGAGCCAGAACCAAACTACAAAGAACCAAAAGGTCCCCGCCGGAAAGCGGGGACTTTTTCTATGCAGGAATCCATGCGGGTCATCTCAGGCGGGAATACAGGCAATGCGGCGCGGTTGTGGCATACGCCGCTGCGGACGCGGGCGGCGGTGCGCCCGGCCCTGCGGCAGGGGGCTGCCCTGGCCGTGGGGCTGGCAGGCGGCTGGGCCGTGTTATACGGGGCGCTGCTCCCCTTTGGGCCCGGGTTGGCTTTGGGTCTGGGGGAGGACTGCTTTGCGGCCAGCGCGGCCGGGGCGGCATTGGGGCTGCTGCTCCACGGCTTTGGGGCGCTGAGTTTGCAGAGCATCTGCCTGCTCTGCGGGCTGGGAGCGATCGTGGCGGGCCGCTGGCTCTGGCCGGGGCGCTTTCTCCCGGCGGCAGCGGCAGGCGGGGCCGCGCTGGCGTGCAGTGCGTTCTGCCTCTCCCTTGGGGCGGAGGGCGGCGGCGTGGAACTGCTGCTCTTCTGCGGGGCGGACGCCCTGCTGGCCGGGGCCATCGGCTTTGGGCTGCGGCGCTTCCCGCCCGAAAAGCCCGGCGCGGGCACCCTGCTGCCCGCCATGGCCTGTGCCGCGGCTCTGGGCAGTCTGGCGCTCGGCCCGCTGGTGCTGGGGGTGGCCGCCTGCGCGGCGGCTGAATATCTCCTCTGCTGCCAGGGAAAGGGCCGGGCTGCGCTGGCCCTCTGTGCGGCCACGGGGGCGGCGCTCTGCGCTGTGGACCCGGAACTTGCCCCGGCGGCTGCCGGGCTCTCCTGCGCCACGGGGGCGGCAGCCCTGCTGGCCCCGGGCCGGCGGGTGGAAGCGCTGGCCGCCTACGCGGGCGGCTGCGTGACCGGGGCGCTCTGCGTTCAGCCGCCCGGCAACGCCTTTTCCGCCCTGCTCAGTGCGGGGGCCGGGCTGGGGGTGGTCTGTTTCCTGCCCCGGCAATGGCTGACTCCGGCTGGCCCGGAGGAGCCGCCCGGCGAGACCCCGCAGGAGGAGCGGCCCCGGCTCTCGGTGGCGGCCACCCGGCTGGAAGCTGTGGCCGAGAGCCTTTCCTCGCTGGCTGAGACGGTCAACGAGGTATACGACGCGTTCCCCCGCCGCTGCGAGAACTTCCGCTGGGTCATCGACAACACCCACGACACCCTATGCGCCAACTGCGGGCGGCGCGAATCCTGCTGGAAACAGGAATATGCCGCCACGTTGGAGGGGATGGAGGCCCTCCGCCCCGTTCTGGAACAGCAGGGCCATCTGGAACCAAACGACCTGCCCGGGCAGCTGTCCCGGTGCATCCACCCGGCGGCGCTCTGCGCCACGGCTGCCCGCTCTTTTGCGCTCTACCGCAGCCGGAAAGAGGCCCATGTCCACGCTGAGGCCCTCCGCACGGCCCTGACCGAGCAGTACAGCGCCGTGGCCGACGCGCTGGGCGTCCTCAGTGAGCAGCTGGGCAGGCCGGGAACCCCGGAACCCTATAAATCCGGGCGGGTGGCGTCGTTTTTTACTTCCCTGGGGGCCCCGCCGCTGGAATGCTCCGTCACGTTGGACGATTTGGGCCGGACCCGGGCGGCGGTGACGCTGCCCCGCACCCGGTTTTCGCCTGCCGAGCTGGCGGCACTGGCGCGGGAGGTGAGCGGGCTCTGCCGCCGGGCCTTTGAGCCGCCGCAGGTGCTTTCCTGCAAGGGGATGACCACCCTGCTCTTCTCGGAAAAGCCTGCCCTCCGGGCCGTGTTCGGGGCAGCTGGGGCAGCGGCCCGGGGGACCATCTCGGGCGATGCGGTCCAGCAGTTCTGCAGCCCGGCGGCGGCCCAGATGATCCTCTGTGACGGCATGGGCACCGGACGCCCCGCTGCCGTGGACGGCAACCTGGCCGCCGAGCTGACAGCCCGCCTGCTCAAAGCGGGCTTTACCGCCGAGCTGGCCGCGCGGCTGGTAAATGTGGCACTGGCCCTCAAAAGCGATGAGGAGAGCGGGGCGACGCTGGACCTCATCAGCGTAGACCTCTACACCGGCACAGCCCGGCTCTTCAAGGCCGGGGCGGCCCCGGGGTTCCTCGTCCACGGGGGCCGGGCCCGGGCCGTGGGAGATGTGAGCCTGCCCATGGGCATTCTGGGCGGTGTGAACGGGCAGAGCCGGATGGTGCATCTGGCCGCGGGGGATTACGCGGTGCTGGTCTCAGACGGGCTGCTGGTGGACGGCCCCGGCTGGGTGGCCCAACAGCTGGAACTCTCAGCGGCGGCGGGAGACGCGCCGGAGAAAATTGCCAGAACGTTGGTGGAGACCGCCCGGGCCCGGGCTGAGAAAGCGGGCCGCCCCGATGACATCACGGCGGCGGTGCTGCGGCTGGAACCATGTTGAAATATTCATAGAGTGAGGGTATAATAAGTGCATCATCCATCAGGAGGGCGAAAAGCGTGTTGAAGATCACAGTACAGCGGGATGGCACCGGGGACTTTACCACCATCTCGGAGGCAGTGCTGGCGGTGCCCTATGAATGCGAGGCCGAAATTGAGATCGGCCCGGGCATTTACCGGGAAAAGCTGGTCTGCGAAAAACAGAACATCACCCTCCGGGGGGCCGGGGCCGACCAGACCCGCGTCGTGTGGGGAGACGGCGGCAAGCTGCCCCACCCGGACGGCAGGCCGACCCATACGTTCCGCAGCTACACCGCGTTTTTCAGCGGCGAAAATCTCACTGTGGAAGACCTGACCATTGAAAACGATGCGGGCCCCGGGGCACAGGTGGGGCAGGCTGTGGCGGCCTATGTGGACAGCGCCCGGGCGGTGTTCCGCCGGGTGAAGCTGCTGGGCAACCAGGATACCCTCTTCTGCGCCCCGCTGCCGGAAAAAGAGCGGGAGAAAGACGGCTTCCTCGGCCCCCGGGGGCTGGCACCCCGCCGGGCCAGTGCCCAGTATTACCACAAATGCGAGATCGCGGGGGACATTGATTTCATCTTTGGCGGGGCGGATGCCCTGTTTGAGCAGTGCACCCTCCGCACGGTGGACAACCACATCCCCCACAGCTATGTCACGGCCCCCTCGGGGAAAGCCGACGGGCTGGGATTTGTCTTCTGGGACTGCGATTTCGTCTCCGACTGCCCGGCGGGCAGCGTCTATCTGGGGCGGCCGTGGCGCCCCGAGGGCAAAACGGCGGTGCTGGACTGCCGTTTGGGAGCCCACATTGCGCCGGAGGGCTTTTCCCCCTGGAACGACCGCGCGGATACGAACCTGGCAGCCTTTGCCGAGGCGGGCAGCAACGGCCCCGGGGCAGTTCCCCGTCCCGGCTGGGTCCATGCCCTGACGGCTTCGCAGGCAGCGGAGCTGCTGGCCCGTGCCCGCTGCCGCTGTCGCCCCTGAAACCCAAAAGCCCAAAAGAATGAGGAAGTAAATGATGAAGAAGCTCCCCAATGCCGTCAAATGGCTCATCATTGTGGCGGTGCTGGCCGCCATGGCTGCCATGACCTTTGCCGTCAACGACCGGGCCTCCCGGGTGGATATGCCCGCCCCGGACAACACGTTCGGCATCTACCACGTCACCAACTAACGAGAAAACCCCTCCCGGTTGCTGTTCGCACAGAAACCGGGAGGGGTTTTTAATGGTCGGAAGAGTCCGTGTCCGTCATGATGAACCAGAATGTGGTGCCTTTGCCCACGGTGCTCTGGACACCAAAGCGGAAACCGTGCTGCTGGAAGATGGCCTTGGTGATGGAAAGGCCCAGGCCGGTGCCCTGCTTGCCCGCGTCGGAGCGGGAGCGGTAGTAGCGGTCGAAGATATAGGGCAGGTCCTCCGCCGAGATGCCGGGGCCATGGTCTTCCACTTCCACCCGGACGCCCTCGGGGCATTTGAATGCCCGCAGGAAGAAAAGCCCGTCCTCCCCGATGTGGTGCATGGCGTTGCCCAGCAGGTTGTGCAGGGCCCGCTGCATCATGTCGGGGTCGGCGTAAACGGGAAGCTCCTCTTCGGGCAGCTCCAGCTTGAGCTCCCAGCCGTTCTGGGCGCAGACGGCGTCGTAACGCTCGCTGACCTCGTCGCAGAGCTGGCCCATATCAAAATGCACCCGCTCGCACTGGATGGCACCGCTGGTCACCTTGCTCAGTTCCATCACGCTGGAGACGAGGGCTGTCAGCCGGTCGGCTTCGTCCACGATAATATTCATCTGCTCGTTGCGGTGGGCCTTGTCGTCGCCCGTGATATCCCGCACCGTCTCGGCGTAGCCCTTGATGAGGGTCAGCGGGGTGCGCAGGTCGTGGGAGACATTGGCCAGCAGGTCCCGCTGCATCTGGGAGGCATGTTGGACTTCCTGCGCCATGTGGTTGAAGTCCTGCGCCAGATCGCCCAGCTCGTCGTTCCGCTTGGAGTCCACCTGCACGTTGTAATTGCCCTGGGCCACCTGCCGGGCCGCGCCGGAAAGTTCCCGCAGGGGCTTGGTGAACCACTCGCTGAACAGCCAGGCCGCCGACATGGAGAACGCAAAGATCAGTGCCGCCGCCAGCGGCAGCACGGTGCTCATCACCCGGCCGGCCTCCGCGACATGCATCAGGCTGGTGGTCACCAGCACCGTATAGCTGCCATCGGAGGTCGTTTTGCCCACCATCAGCTGGACAGAGCCGGAGGGCGTGGGCGGGTTGATCTTCCGCACACAGCTGCCTGTCTCCCGGCAGAGCTGCCGCATGGCGCGGGCCGTGCTGTAGGAGAGCATTTCGCCGCCGGTGTCCGTGGGCTTGGTGCGGTGGAGATTGCAGTAGGAAAGGTTTTCGATCTTGAAGATCTGGCGCAGCGTGGTATCCGAGATGTCCACGCAAAAGCTGCTCATGCCGCTGTTCTCGAAGATCTCAGACCCCAGCTCGTTGAAAAACGTGGTGTTGACATAGAGCTGGCTGCCAAAGCCCCAGTAGGAGAGGGTCTCCCCCTCGGCGATGGCCTTGTCCAGCCGCTCCACAATGGCGTCTGCCTGGGCTGTGAGCTGTTTCTGGATATGGGTGGTATAAAGCGGTTCCAGCAGCCGGGTGCTCAGGAACCAGAACAGCAACAGCAGCAGTAGGCAGATGAAGCACAAAAACCACAACAGCTGCCCGCGGATGCCAATGGTGCGCCGTGTTTTGCGTTTGCTCGTATGCCGCATCAGGAGCAACGCCTCCGCTTACCGGGCTGCATCGGGGTCGAACTTATAGCCGATGCCCCACACAGTTGCAATATAGCCGCGGCACTTGCCCAGGTGGCCCCGCAGCATCTTGACATGGGTGTCCACGGTGCGGTCCTCGCCAAAGTAATCGTAGTTCCACACTTTCTGCAAAATCTTCTCCCGGCTGAGGGCGATGCCCTTGTTGGAGGCCAGGAAGACCAGCAGGTCAAACTCCTTGGGGGTCAGGCTCACTTCCTCACCCGAGACGCGGACGGTGTGGCTGGCGGTATCAATGGTCAGCTCCCCAAAGGTCATGGTGCCGTCCGAGCTTTCGGTGTGGGGCATGGTGCGGTTGAGCACGGCCCGCACCCGGGCTACCAGCTCCCGGGGGGAGAACGGCTTGACCACATAGTCGTCCGCGCCGCCCTCAAGCCCGGCCAGCTTATCGTATTCCTCGCCCCGGGCCGTCAGGATGATGACGGGGGTGTTGATGTGGCGGTTGCGCATCTCCCGCAGGCAGGTCATGCCGTCCATAAAAGGCATCATCAGGTCAAGAATGACCAGGTCATACCCGCCGCCGCTCAAAAGGCTCAGGGCCGCGGAGCCGTCACCGGCTTCCTCGCAGACATAGCCCGCATACTGCAAATGCTCCCGGATGAGCTCCCGGATACGGGGCTCATCATCAACGATCAGAATTTTAGCCATAAAAAGTCGCCCTCCTCAAATGCAAAAGGTGCTTTGTTTGTTTTATAGAATGGTCCCAATAGTCCCGATTTTATCTTAATACGACAATTGGAAATTTTTGTGAAGTTTGCGTGAAGCCTTTGGAAAACTCGTGTTTTGCTATAGTATACCACGGAGGAAAAGGCAAAACAATTGCGGCTGCAAAAGGTTTGTGTTATACTAATCTGATAAATTAATTCCCTTTGCAAAGGAAAAAAGCTTATGCGCATCGGACTGGTTGAGTTTCTTTTGATATTGTTCATTGCGTCGGTCACGGTGGGGCCCCAGGTGGCCCTGTTTGTGGATCGCTGGCTTCGCCGCGCCAACCGTGCCAGCGCGCTGGCCGCCCGCCGCAAGGCCGAGGCACAGGCCCAGATGGCCATTGAGCGGGAAGCCCTGCTCCACCGGTTCCGGGCGGCCAGCAACGTGTTTGCGGCGCTGGCGGCCGTGGCGCTGGTGTACGCGCTGGTGTTCCGGCCCATCGACACGCCGCCAAAGACCTATGCCGCCCCGGAGAGAGCGGAGCGCGCCGAGCATGTGCGGAGCGTGGACCCCGCCGACGCGCTGAATTTGAGCGCCTATGAGATCGGCACGGCCATCCGGATGCAGGATGGCTGGCTCTATGCGGCGGCAAAGCTGCCCAAGGCAGGCGTTCTGATGCGGATGCAGCCAGACGGCAGTGGGATGAACGAGGTACTGGACGTGGCAGGCGGCGAGATCACAGACCTTGCCTTTGCGCCGGACGGCACCCTCTGGATGACGACGATCGAGGCCGACGGCGGCAAGCTCTGCCGGGTGAGCAACGACCAGTGGGGCGTGACCGTGGAGCCTGTGGTGACGCAGATTGACGGCAAGGCCCTCTCCTGCCCGGCGGCGGTGGCCGTGGGGGCAGACGGGAAAGTCTACTTCACCAACGCGGCGGATGTCTCCGTGAAGTATGGGCTGGAAAGCGCCCTCCGCACCGAGCTGCTGGCTCATACGGCCACGGGCTGGGTCTATGTCTATGACCCGGTGACCCGGGCCGTGGAGCGGGTGCTGGGCGGGGTGGCCGGGGCCTCCGGGCTGGCCCTCTCAGCGGACGGCGGGACGCTGTACGTCTCCGACCTTGGCAGCCGCTGCATCTGGGCAGTCCCGTCCGGTGGACGGGAGCGGATGGCTGGGGGCAAGGGCTGTGCACAGCTGGCCGCGGGCCTGCCCGGATACCCCGGGGCGCTGGCAGTGGAGGAGGACAGCACGGTCTCGGTGGGCTACCGCTGGGCGCGTTCCGCCTGGCTGGAAGACCACGCCGACGGCACCCTGCTGCGGGGTGCCGCCCTCCGGCTGAGTGAATCCATGGGGGAACGGCTGTTCCAGATGCCGGACGATGGCATCTGCGCCGAGCGCTTTGGCCCGGACGGGGCGCTGCTTGCCTCTTACGGCGGCAAGGCGCTGGGCGGTGTCCTTGCCCTCTGCCCGGCGGAGAACCGGGTGTATCTGGGCGTGGCCGGTAAAACGAAGATCCAGTGGGTAAGAATTTAAAACCGAGGTGTTTTAAAATGACGGAAGCGTTCAAACAACAAATCGAACAGGAAGCCCGGCAGGCGGTCACGGAGCTGCTGGAGCAGGCAAAGCTGAAACAGGGCGATGTCTTTGTGGTGGGCTGCTCGTCCAGTGAGATCGTGGGCGGGCACATCGGCAAGGATTCCAGCCTGGAAGCGGCGCAGGCCGTGTACGCGGGCATTGCCCCGGTGCTGGCGGCGCAGGGCATCTGGCTGGCGGCCCAGTGCTGTGAGCACCTCAACCGTGCCATCATCATCGAACGGGAAGCGGCCGAACGATACGGCTGGGAGGAAGTCTGCGTGGTGCCCCGGCCCCACGCGGGCGGCAGCTGGGCCACCACCTGCTGGAAGCAGTTCCATGACCCGATCGCCGTGGAAGAGATCAAGGCCCATGCGGGCATCGACATCGGCGGCACTCTCATCGGGATGCACCTCAAGCGGGTGGCCGTGCCGGTGCGTCTGAGCCTGAATCAGATCGGCGAAGCAAACATTCTCTGTGCCCGCACCCGCCCCAAGCTCATCGGTGGTGAGCGCGCAAAATATACCGAGGAGGATTGACCTATGGCGGAAAAGACACTGGAAGAAATGCGGGAAGCGGTGAAAGAGATCCGCGCCAGGATGGCGGCAGCCGCCCGGGAAGCGGGCCGCGACCCGGCAGCGGTGCAGCTCTGCGCCGCCTGCAAGACCCGCACAGCGGACATTGTTGCCGCCAGTGCGGCCCTGCCCATTGATGTGTTTGGCGAGAACCATGTGCAGGAGCTCTGCGCCAATTTTGACGCCGGGGCCTACTGCGGCAAGCCCAGCCATTTCATCGGCCATTTGCAGACGAACAAGATCAAAAAGGTGCTGGGCCGCGCCAGCCTCATCCAGAGCGTGGACAGCGAGCACCTGCTGGCCGCCATTGAAAAAGAGGCTGCCAAGGCTGGCATCGTGCAGAACGTGCTGCTGGAAGTGAACATCGGCGGCGAGGAGTCCAAGACCGGTGTTTCCCCGGAACAGCTCTGGCCGCTGCTGGATGCCGCTGCCGCCCAGGAGCACATCCGGGTCAAGGGCCTGATGGCCATTCCTCCGGTGAACCACGACGACGCCCAGAACCGCCGCTACCTGGCCCAGGTGTACAAGCTGTTTGTGCAGGCCGGGGAGCGGGGCTACCAGAATGTGGCCATGGAGACCCTTTCCATGGGGATGAGCGGCGATTTTGAGAATGCCATCCGGGAGGGCGCTACCCTCGTCCGCATCGGCACCGCCATCTACGGCGAACGGGATTATAGTAAAAAAGCATAAAAAGAAAGAGGAATTATGCCTAAAACGACCATCCATGACCCCGGTGCACACCATACCAGCAGCGGGGCTCTCATCCGGCGCTTTCTGCCCTATCTGGCCAAGTACAAAAAGGTGCTGTTCATCGACCTGTTCTGTGCAGCCCTGACCACCATGTGCGATATCATCCTGCCCAAGATCATGAGCACCATTACCAACTCCGCCATGGGTGTGGGCATCACGCTGACAGCCCAGATCGTGCTCAAGCTGGCAGCGCTCTACTTCGTGCTCCGCGTCATTGACGGAGCGGCGCAGTATTTTATGTCCGGCATCGGCCATATCATGGGCGTGCATATTGAAACCGATATGCGCAAGGACGCCTTTGACCACCTGCTGCTGCTGGACCACACCTACTACAACAACACCAAGGTGGGCACCATCATGGGCCGCATCACCAACGACCTGTTTGACGTGACCGAGTTTGCCCACCACTGCCCGGAGGAGTTCTTCATTGCGGGCATCAAGATCCTGGCCTCGTTCCTCATCCTGTGCCAGGCCAGTATCCCCTTGACGCTGGCGGTGTTTGCCTGCGTGCCCCTGATGGGCGTGGTGTCGGTCTACCTGAACCAGCGCCTGCGGGCCCGGTTCCGCCAGCAGCGCGTCCAGATCGGTGAGCTGAACGCCACCATCGAGGACAGCCTGCTGGGCCAGGGCGTCGTCAAGGCCTTTGCGGCGGAAGAGCAGGAGCGGGCCAAGTTCGAGCAGGGCAACCGGGATTTTGAGCAGATCAAAACGCTGGGCTATTACGCCATGGCGGCGTTCAATACCTCCACCCGCCTGTTTGACGGCCTGATGTATCTGGTGGTCATTCTGGCGGGCGGTCTCTCGCTGGTGTACGGCAAGATCAGTGCGGGCGATCTGGTGGCCTATGTGCTGTATGTGTCCACCCTGATCGCCACCATCCGCCGCATCGTGGAGTTTGCGGAGCAGTTCCAGCGCGGCATGACGGGCATTGAGCGCTTTGCTGAGATCATGGACACCCCTGTCCCCATCCACGATGCCCCGGACGCCAAGCCTCTCCAGCCCGGCCCCGGTGCGATCCGGTTTGAGGATGTCAGCTTTGAGTACCCGGACGACCACAATAAAGTCCTGCACCACGTCAGTCTGGACATCAAAGCCGGCGAGCGGCTGGCGCTGGTAGGCCCCTCCGGCGGCGGCAAAACGACGCTGTGCAACCTCATCCCCCGCTTTTATGATGTGACCAGCGGCCGCATCCTCATTGACGGGCAGGACATCAGCAAGGTGACCATCAAGAGCCTGCGGGAGGACATCGGCATCGTCCAGCAGGACGTGTACCTGTTCAGCGGCTCGGTGGCGGATAACATCGCTTACGGCAAGCCCGGTGCCACCCGGGAGGAGATCGTCGAAGCGGCCCGTCTGGCGGGCGCGGAGCGCTTTATTCTGGCCCTGAAAGACGGCTTTGACACGTATGTGGGGGAACGGGGCGTCAAGCTCTCGGGCGGCCAGAAGCAGCGCATTGCCATTGCCCGGGTCTTCCTCAAGAACCCGCCCATCCTCATTCTGGACGAGGCCACCAGCGCGCTGGACAACGAGAGTGAGATCCTCGTAGGCCAGAGCCTCGAAAAGCTGGCCCATGGCCGCACGACCCTGACCATTGCCCACCGGCTGACCACGATCAAGAACTACGACCGCATCCTCGTTCTCGGTGCCGAGGGCATTGAGGAAGCCGGCACCCACGAGGAGCTGCTGGCAAAGCAGGGGGTTTACTACCGCCTGTGGAACCAGCTCCCCGGCGAGGATACGCTGTAACAGGAGGAAAACCAGATGACAGAACGCGAAAAATGGGAAGCGGGCCTGTGGTACGATGCCAATTTTGATGAGGAACTCCGCATCGAACGCGAAAAGGCCGAAGAGCGATACACCGAGTTCAACCAGACCCGCCCCTCCCAGAAAGAAAAGCGGGCCGAGCTGCTGCACAAGCTGCTGCCCGGCATGGCGGAAGATGTGGTGATCCTGCCGCATTTCTACACGGACTACGGCTACAACTGCGTCATTGGCGCAGGCAGTTATCTCAACCACGGGGCCTACCTGATGGACTGCGCCAAGATCACCATTGGACAGCACTGCTTCATCGGCCCCGGCTGCGGCATGTACACAGCCATCCATCCCATCCTGCCGCAGGAGCGCAACAGCGGGATGGAGCTGTGCAAGCCCATCACGCTGGGCGATAACGTCTGGCTGGGTGGCGATGTGACCATTCTGCCCGGAGTCACCATCGGTTCCAATACGGTCATCGGGGCCGGGAGCGTGGTGGTGAAAGACATCCCCTCCGGTGTCGTCGCCGTGGGCAACCCCTGCAAAGTGGTGCGCCCCATTACGGAGGAAGACAGCATCTATTTCCACAAAGATTAAACAGACAAAACAAAAAGCGGGACCGCTGAATTTTCAACGGTCCCGCTTTTATTTGTGGAAAACTTCGCGTTATGCGCCCACGATCAGGCGGACAGCGCCATAAATACCGGCATCATTGCCGAGGCTGGCCTGCTTGATGGGGGTCTCACGGCAGGATTTGAATGCGTACTCCTGGAAGTGCTTGTTCAGCGGGGCAAAGAGAACGTCCCCGGCGCGGGCAACACCGCCGCCCACCAGGAATGCCTCGGGGTCTACTGTGGAGGCAATGTTGGCCAGAGCCATGCCCAGCGTGTCGGACATTTCATCCACCTCGCGGGCGGCGAGAGCGTCGCCATTGCGGGCAGCGTCAAAGACGTCCTTGGCGGCAAACTCGGTGCCGCGGAGCACGCAGGGGGTATCCGGGTTCTCGTCCAGCAGCTTCTTCATGCAGCGGACCACGCCGGTGGCGCTGGAATACTGCTCCAGACAGCCCCGCTTGCCGCAGCCGCAGACAGCCGTTTCGTGGCGGTTGACCGTGATGTGGCCGATCTCGCCGCCCGCGCCGTGCACACCGTCAATGACCTTGCCATTGACGACGACACCGCCGCCTACGCCGGTGCCCAGCGTGACCATGACGGCATTTTTGGCACCCTTGGCAGCGCCCATCCAGATCTCACCCAGGGCGGCGACGTTGGCGTCGTTGCCCACCAGAACTTTCAGGCCGTCCAGCAGGCCGGAGAGCTGGGCGGAAACATTCCGCTCGCCCCAGCCGCCGAGGTTGGCGCAGACGATGGGGACGATGCTGGAGTCCAGCACCGGGCCGGGCACGCCAATGCCCACGCCCTCTACCTGCTCGGGCTGGATGCTCTGCTCTTTCATCTTGCCCAGGACGGCAGCGGCCAGATTTTCCAGGATGTGCTCGCCTGCATTGGAGGTGTCGGTGGCAACTTCCCACTTTTCCAGCAGAGCGCCGGAGGTGGTGAACAGACCGATCTTGGCGGTGGTGCCGCCAAGGTCAATGCCGAATGCGTACTCTTTCATGATTCATTTACCCCTTTACTGCGGCGGACACACCGCCGAATTTTATTGATAATAGTATAACATAGTTCAGGGGATAAAAAAAGGCCCTCCCTTGCGGGAGAGCCGGAAAGCCTTGGGGAAATTATTCGTCGTCCTCGGTGTCGTCGTCTTCGTCCTCGGCATCCGATTTCGGCTTGTAGAAGATGCCGCTCAGGAAGATGCTGATGAAATACAGCAGCACCATGGGGAGCGCCACCATGCACTGGGACACGATATCGGGCGGAGTGACCACAGCTGCAATGAGGAAGATGCAGACAATGGCGACGCCTCGGACTTTCTTGAGCAGATCCGGGTAGATGATGCCCATTTTGGACAGGATGATCGTGACCAGAGGCATCTCAAACACACAGCCAAAGATCATGAACATCGTCAAACAGAGGTTGACATAGCTCTCGATACTGGTGGTGGTCTGGATGTAATCAGCGCCCTCAATGCCCGTGCTCAGGAAACGGAGCATGAACGGCATCATCAGCTTGTAGGCAAACAGCACGCCCACGCAGAACAGTGCCAGGCCCAGCAGGATGACCAGCTTGAGGAAGAACGTCTCGCTCTTTTTCAGGCCGGGCTTTGCAAAGGCGTAGATCTGGTACAGCGCCACGGGCACCGTGATGACGAATGCCGCCAGCAGAGACACGCGGAAATACTGCATCAGCTTTTCCTGCGGGGCAATGGAAACAAAGGTGTAATAACCCTGGCCCATCGCCGTCAGGATATCAATGAGGCGGTCCGCATACATCAGGGTGATGACCACGGAAACCACAAACACCACCGCGCAGATGATCAGCCTGTTCCGCAGCTCTTTCAGATGCCCGGTCAGCGTCATGCTGCCGTCGTCTTCCATGACTTCGGCTTTCTTTTTGCGCTTCACGTTTGTAGCCACAATTACTCCTCGTCGTCTTTCTTCTCGGTCTGGGTCTCAGCCTTGGAGGTGTTCTCTTCCTCCTCGCCCTCTTCCATGCCCTTCTTGAAGTTGTTCATGGTCTTGCCAAACATCTTGCCCAGCTTCGGCAGGTTCTTGGGTCCAAAGATCAGCAGAGCAACGACCAGGATGATAAGCAGCTCGTTCGTACCAATACGCATAATAAAAATCTCCTTTTTACTTTTGCCGCGCCGTGTGGCGGGCGGATTCCAATGTATTCGGCAACCGCAGGCGCGGGTGCATCAAAATAGAGGGATACGGGGCAAAGGCAGCTCAGACCTTTGCTTCTTCAGCGGGGGCAGCTTCCTCCGCGGCCGGGGCGGCGGCAGGCTCTGCAGCTTCGGCAGGAGCGGCTTCGGGAGCGGCCTCTATCGGCTTCTCCTCTGCCTTGGGCTCCTCAGCGGATTTCTCTTCTGCGGTTTCCGTGGCAGGAGCGGCTTCGGCGGGCTTTTCCTCAGGCTTTGCGGCGGGGGCAGTGTCTTCCAGCTCCTCTACCTCTTCCAGCTCGGTCACTTCCTCCGCCTGCTCGGCCTTGGCGGCTTCTTCCTTGCTGGTCTTGCCAATGCCCGTAAAGCTCTTGGTCACGTCCTTGACGCTGTTGTCGATATCCTTTTTGATATCGGTCAGCGGAGCAACGGCTTCCTTGAGGGGGGCCTGGATCTCATTCAGCGGCTCGACCACGTTTTTCTGGATCTCCTCGGAGGCAGCGCCGGTGTATTTCTTCAGCTCACGGAGCATTTTGCCCAGTTTCTGTGCATAAACGGGCAGCTGATCCGGGCCGATGAAGACAAACGCGACCACCACGATGACCACGAGTTCCCAAAAACCAATTTTCATAGCGTTCCAATTCCTTTCCTGTGCCAGCGGGGCCGGCAGGGCTTTTTGTCCAGTATAACAGATTGTGCGGCGGTTTGCCAGAGCAGCGGGCCCGGAATCGGGCCGGATGGTTCATTTTTTGGGCACACCGTGCTATACTGGGCGGGGCAAAGGCGCTCTGCGCGCCGACGTTGCCATACATATACCGGAAGTGCATGAACACTACATGAATTTATTATGAATTATTTATGAACAAGTGGACGCTTCCTGCAAATTTGTCAACACACAAGATATTTTTCAATAAAAATTACAGAAAGGATAACCAAAACATGAAAACACTCTATGCAGCCCGCTTTGCACGGGTGACCGAAAACCTTGCCAGACAGGGCCTGACCCAAATGATCGTCAGCGACCCGCCCACGATCTTTTATCTGACCGGGGTGCGCATCCAGCCCGGCGAGCGGATGCTGGCTCTGCTGCTCCGGGCCGACGGGAACCACCGTTTCTTCGTCAACGCGCTGTTCGGCACGCCGGAGGCAGGCATCCCGGTGGAAAACTACTCGGACGGCGAGGACGCCCCGGCAAAGCTCCTGCCCTGGCTGGAACGGGACAAGCCTCTGGGCATTGATAAGAATTGGCCCGCCCGGTTCCTGCTCCGGCTGATGGAGCTGGACGCGGCACCCGCTTACCGCAATGCTTCCGCCGCCTGCGACGATGCCCGCGCCGTAAAAGACGCTGCCGAGCAGGAGGCCATGCGGGTTTCCTCCAAGGTCAACGATGACTGCATGGTGGAGTTTGAGGCTCTCATCCGCCCCGGCATCACCGAAAAAGAGATGGCCGAAGCCATCCGGGGCATCTATGCGGCCCACGGCTGTTCCGGGGTCAGCTTTCCCCCCATCTGCGGTTTTGGCGCTCATGCGGCAGACCCTCACCACGACAACGACGACACCCCGCTGGAGGCGGGCCAGTGCGTCCTGATCGATGTGGGCGGCGTGTATCAGGATTACTGTTCCGATATGACCCGGACGTTCTTTACCGGGGAGCCCAGCGAGGAGGAGCGCAAGGTCTATGAGCTGGTGCGGCAGGCACAGACCGCCGCCGAAGCGCTGGTCAAGCCGGGCGTCCGTCTCTGCGATATTGACGCTGCGGCCCGCGACCTTATTACCGAAGCCGGCTATGGCCCCTACTTCAACCACCGCCTGGGCCACTTCATTGGTCTGGAAGACCACGAGGCCGGTGACGTCTCGGCGGTGAACGAGAATGTTGTCACCCCGGGCATGTGCTTCTCCATCGAGCCGGGTATCTACCTCCCCGGCAAGTTCGGCGTCCGGATCGAAGATCTGGTCCTCGTCACCGAGGACGGCTGTGAGGTGCTGAACCATTATCCGCATGAGCTGCGGGTGCATCCGTTCTAAGCGAAAAAGAAACCCCGCCGTCGGCGGGGTTTCTTTTTCGTGTTTATCCGAGCACGGAATGCCGGTAAGCAATGGCGTTCTGGATACGGTCGGCTTCCTCTTTGCCGGCCAGCTGGCGCACCAGCTCCAGCGCAAAGGGGATGGCACCGCCCAGACCGTAGCTGGTGGTGAGGTTGCCGTCCACCACGACCTCTTCATCGTGGACGATGGCACCGGCCAGCTGATCCTGGAACCCGGCGTGGGCCGTGGCGTTTTTGCCCTCCAGCAGGCCCAGCGAGGCCAGAACGCTGGGGGCGGCGCAGATGGCGGCTACCTTTTTGCCCGCGGCGGCAAAGGCCTTGCAGGTCTCGGTGACGGTCTTGTTGGCGGCCAGGTTGGGGGTGCCCGGGATGCCGCCGGGCAGTACGACCAGATCGACATCCGAGTAATCCACATCCTCGGCCAGTGCATCGGCGGTGAGGTGGATCTTATGGCTGCTCACCAGCTCTTTGCGGCCCATGGCGGACGCGACGGTCACTTCGACTTTCGCGCGGCGGAGCAGGTCGATGACAAGGAGTGCCTCGCACTCTTCGGTGCCGTCGGCAAAAAATACAACTGCTTTGCTCATAATCACTACCTCTTAAACCTCGGTCTTGTCGGCGGGGACGGTGCTCTCTTCCAGCAGGCGGCGCAGCACGCTGTCGTCCCGGCTCAGGACGCGGCTCACCCGGCTGATGATGGCACTGGATGCGCCAATGTTGCCCATGATGCTGGTGTAGCTCTGCTTGTTCATCAGCTTTTCAGCGATGTTATAGCGCTGTTCCATGGCGCTGAGCTCGGCGTAACTGCACACATCCTGTAAAAAGCGGTAGCACTCCTCCGGCGTCTTCAGCTCCAGAAGAGCGGAATACAGGCCGGATTTTCCGGTGGGATGATCTTTTGCCATAAAGCTTTCCTCCCCTGATGGCATCTTGCGTCAGGCCCGCAGAAAGGGCACTTCAATACACTACTTTATTGTAGTGCAAGCGCGGCAAAAAAGCAATGGCTATTTTGCAGTTTTTACAGCATCCGCTCAAAAATGAGCTGGCCGGGCAGCCGCGTGGTCTCGTCCTCCTCGGCGGGGCCCAGCAGGCGGTAGCCTTTGGCCTTGAAGAACTGCTGCACGGGCAGGGCCTTGGCGTGGACGGTGCACCACACCCGGCCACGGCCCTCGCCCCGGGCCAGGCGTTCACAGCTGGCCACGATGTCCCGGCCCAGTGCTTTGCCCCGGAACTCCGGCTTGAGGTAGAGGTGGAGCAGGTGGAGAGAGGTATTTTCCATCTTCCAGGCAAAGTAGCCGATGACCTTGCCGCCCAGCAGCACGAGGAAGTAGTTGACATCGTTGTCAATGTCCTCCTCAATGGCGTCGGCGCTTTGCAGGGTGTCCACCAGCGTGTCCAGCTGCTTGGCGGGGTAATAGCGCTTGTACACCTCGTGCCAGAGCTCGCTGGCGAGGTCGGCAGTGGTGTGGATATATTTGGCTTTTGCCACAAGTTTGTAATCGGGTTTCATAGTTCTCCTTTGCTGTCGGTGGGTTCCGGCGGGCCCATGGGGCTTTCTGCCCCTTATTGTACCACGGTTTGCGGAAAATTCCAAACAAAAAGGCTGCTGCGCCTTTGCGGGTGCAGCAGCCTTGCATGTCTTTCAGGACATCCTGACGGGGTGTGTTTTACAGCGCAGCCTTATAGTTGTGATGAGTGGAGCTGTAGTTCACAACTGCTTCCATCAGGGTGACAGGCCACAACAGGGCCTTGACCAACATCTCAGCCGGCTTGACACATACCGTCTCCATGCTGCCAATACCGAACAGAACCAGACATGCGATACCGAAACCCAGAATGTAGTAGTACATCATCAAACCTCCTATATTTTTCCTGCCCCGCGGTGGTTCCGCAGAGGCATGTTGCAATGTGATCCTGGAGCGTCTTCCGCTCCTCTGTGACCCTATCATACTCCAGCCATGCGATAAAGTCAATAGCCGAAATCGTGAAAGAAATTAAAGCTCGTTCTGAAATCTGGTAACTGTATTGAAATAAAGCAAACAAAAACGCTTTACTTTATCACGGTAAAGTTCTGAACAAAACTGACCTTGCAGCGGAAACAGTTTGTTCACAAAATCGGGCGAAATCAGGGCGAAAAAGGCGTTTTGTTTTTATATAAAAAACAGTATGAGTTTTTCGGGTGGGCGGCTGTTTTTCGCACAGAGACGGGCGGGTGAGAACGGCGCGCGGAAGAGTGGGTAAAAATGCACAAAGAATCATAAAAAAATTATCAAAAACCATTCTTGTTGCTGCGATGAAAATGCGCTATAATATAGGTACTCAATTGGAAAGGAGATCGCAGCTATGGCAAAGGCAGCACAAGTTGTATTATTGGAAAACGAGTATTACCTCATCAAAGCCCCGAATGGAAAGGTGTTGGAAGTCAAAAACTTCAATACGGAAAACGGCGCTGCGATCCGTCTTTGGGATTATGCAGGCCACCCCTGGCAGCAATGGAAGTTCGTGGACGCCGGGGACGGACGCTGGCGGATCGAAAACCGCTTTACCGGCAAGATGATCGATCTGGCCCTGGGCGGCGTGGTGGAGGGCACCTGGCTGCACCAGTGGAGCCGCACCAGCGGCCTGAGCCAGTGCTGGGCGCTGGAACCCACCCGCGGCGGGCGCACCCGCATCCGCAATGTGCTGGCCGACAAGTACATCGACCTGGTGGGCATGAACACCGCCAACGGTGCCCAGGCCCAGATCTGGAATTATGTCTCCGGCGGCAATCAGGAGTGGAACCTGGTCCGGGTGGACGCGGACGCAAAGCAGACCTTTGCTCGCCCTGAGGAAGCCCGGGACCCGGAGCCTACCCCCTCTCAGCGCAAGCACCAGAACGATCTGGTCCGCAAGCTGAACAACGCAGGCAAGGGCCGTGCGGCACGCAAAGGCTGAGCCGGATCAAAACAGAATTGGAAAAGCAAAAGAGGCGTCCCGCAGGGGCTTTCCTGTGGGACGCCTTTGTGATGAATCAAAAGGAGGACCGCGATGAATCTCGGAAGCTTTATGGACCCGGAATACCCCATTTTCAGCACCACGCTCTGCTATCTGGAGCGGGAGGACGCCTACCTGATGCTCCACCGCGTGAAAAAGCAGGATGACTACAACCACGATAAATGGGTGGGTGTCGGCGGCAAATTTGAGCGGTTCGAGAGCCCGGAGGACTGCCTGCTCCGGGAGGTGCGGGAGGAAACGGGCCTGACCCTGACCCGCTGGCGCTGCCGGGGGCTGCTGACATTCCTCTGGGGCAATATGACCGAGTTCATCCACCTTTACACGGCGGACCGCTGGGAGGGCGAGATGATAAAGGGCGACGCCTGTAAGGAGGGCGTGCTGGAATGGGTGCCGAAAGAAAAGGTGACAAGCCTGCCCATCTGGGAGGGAGATAAGATCTTCTTTCGGCTTCTGAAAGAAGAACGGCCCTATTTCTCCCTGAAGCTGGTGTATGAGGGGGACACGTTAAAACAGGCGGTGCTGGACGGAAAAGCGCTCTGACGCCTCAATGGGGCTGCTTCGGGTCACAGAGGGATATCCGGCCCGTCGGCCAGTTGGATAAAAGCTTTCATTTCCCGGGTGCAGCACTTATCTTTGTGGTAAAACATCTGGCGGTACATGGTCAGCTGGAAGTCCGAAACTTCCAAAATGCGCAGCTGCCCCTTTGCGGCGGATTCGGCCACCGCAAAGCGGGGCAGCAGGGAGATCCCGGAAGAATGTTCCAGCATCTTGATGATAAATGCGGTATCGCTGATCTCAAGGCTGGGGGTCAGTTCGACCTGATGGGAAGCGAGAAATTTATCAAAAGTGCGGCGGTAGTTTGCGTTGCGCTCGGTCAGGAAGAACGGTTTGTCCAGCAGTTCGGCCACCCGGTAAGGGCCGGGATGACCGAGGTCGATGTTCGGCGTTGCCACAAACACCACTTCTTCCGGCACTTCGTTGCACTTGTGCCAGTTATTGGAGTAGCGGGGCTCGTCCAGAATGCAGATAAGATCCACTTCCCCCTGCTCCATTTTTTCAATCAGCTCCTCCGGGGAACCGGTGGTGACCCGCAGGCCGACCCTGGGGTGCTCCAGCCGGAACTGGCGGATCAGCCCGGGCAGGCGGAAAAAGCAGAGAGACTCCAGCGTGCCGATGTGCAGGCTGCCGCCCAGCTCAGCATTTTCGTTCAGTGCCTGGCGGGCACTTTGGATGGTATCCAGAATACTGTTGGCATATTCCAGAAAACGCTGGCCGTCCACGGTCAGAAGAACCCGCTTGTTCATGCGGTCGAACAGGCGCACGCCCAGCTCTTCTTCCAGTGCCTTGATCTGTACCGTTACAGCGGACTGAGAATAGCCCAGAGACTCTGCCGCCTTGGAAAAACTCTGGAACTGAGCCGCGCGGATCAGGGTATTCAGCTGACGAACTTCCATCGCAGAACTCCTTTTTGCTATAAAAAATTTTAATCCATAAATTTATTTTTATGAATTTGAATCATGTGTATGTCTATGTTAAACTAAAGACATCAACACGTCAAGTAAAATTTTGGCGTATCATGAAAAAGACTGGCTGTGCAGGCTGAGGTGAAGAGAGCGCCATCAGGTGCTGCACGGGAACCAGGAAAGCAAAAGGAGGAAATTATTTCTATGGAAAAGAAAAAATTCAAGCTTGGGCTGCTGCCGAAGCTGCTCATTGCCATCGTGCTGGGCATCATCATCGGCCAGTTCTTCCCGGTGTGGTTCTGCCGGATCGTTGTCACGGCATCCAGCATCTTCAGCTCGTTCCTGAAGTTCGTCATCCCGCTGATGATCGTGGCCTACGTCACCATGGGCATTGCCGACCTGAAGAGCGGCGCAGGCAAGCTGCTGCTCATCACGGTGGCTCTGGCCTACGGCTCCACCCTGATCGCAGGCTCGGCATCCTATCTGGTGTCTGCAAACCTGTTCCCCAGCTTCATGAGCGAAGGCGCTCTGGAGCAGATCGCCGCCACGGCTGACAACTCTCTGGCCAGCTACATCTCCATCTCCATCCCGCCCATTCTGGACACCCTCTCTGCCGTGGTGCTGGCCTTTGTGCTGGGCCTGTGCATGTCCACCTTGCGCGGCAAGACCATCGGTGATACACTTTACAACGGCATGAAAGACTTCTCCGGCATCATCGATCAGGTGCTGCACAGCGTCATCATCCCGCTGCTGCCCCTGTACGTCTGCGGTACCTTCATCGACATGACCAAGTCCGGCAAGACCTTTGCCATTCTGGGCATCCTGTGGAAGGTGTTCCTGGTGGTCATCATCATGCACCTGATCTGCATCTTCATCCAGTTCTGCGTTGCAGGTGCCGTGAGCCACAAGAACCCTCTGCAGCTCATCAAAAATCAGATCCCCGGCTACACCACCGCACTGGGCACCCAGTCCTCGGCGGCTACCATCCCGGTCAACCTGCAGTGTGCCGCGGCGGACGGCGTGAGCGCACAGATCCGTAACTTTGTCGTGCCTCTGTGTGCCAACATCCACATGGCAGGTTCCATGATCACCATTACCGCGTGTGCTACCGCTGTCTGCCTGATGAATCAGCTGCCCATCAGCCTGGGTACCGTGGTACCGTTCATCATGACTCTGGGCGTTGCCATGGTGGCTTCTCCCGGTGCTCCCGGCGGCTCCATCATGACCGCTCTGCCCTTCCTGTACATGATCTTCGGTGCAGAGGCAGGCGACCCCAACGGCCCCATCTGCGCCATTATGGTGGCACTGTACATCACCCAGGATTCCTTCGGCACTGCCTGCAACGTCTCCGGCGACAACGCCATCGGCGTGATCGTGGAGACCATTTACCAGAAGTTCATCAACAAGAGCAGCGCAAGCGTCTGATGCGCGGCGCGGCTCTTGACCTGACAGGAGTGACACCCCATGGCATTTATCAGTGTTTTTGATGTTCTGGGCCCGAACATGATCGGCCCTTCCAGCTCCCACACCGCAGGTGCGGAGATCATCGCCTTTCTGGCACAGAAGATGATCGCCCCGCCGCTGAAGCGGGTGGACTTTACCCTCTACGGTTCCTTTGCCAAGACCTACCACGGCCATGGCACCGACCGCGCCCTGCTGGGCGGCATCATGGGCTTTTCGGCCGATGATACCCGCATCCGGGATTCCTTTGCGATTGCCACCGAGCGGGGTCTGGCCTACAGCTTCACCCCCAATGAAGCGGAGACAGACATCTACCCCAATACGGTAGATATCCGGATGGAAAACGCCGCCGGTCAGGTGATGACGGTGCGGGGAGAGTCGCTGGGCGGCGGCAAGGTGCGTATTGTGCGGATCAACGGCGTGGAAGTGGACTTTACCGGCGAGTATAACGCCCTCATTGTGGTACAGCAGGACAAGCCTGGCGTGGTGGCTCATATCACGAAAATTCTCAGTGACCGCGGTGTGAACATTGCATTTATGCGCCTGTTCCGCGTGGAAAAAGGTCATACCGCCTACACCATCGTGGAGTCGGATGAACGCCTGCCCGAGGGCGTGGATCAATTACTGCTGGAAAACCCGAACATCCGTGATGTGATGGTCGTACAGCAGTAAGGAGGGAACACAGGATGAACATGGATTTCAAATCTGCAGAAGAGCTGCTGAATCTGTGCGAAGAAAACCAGCTGCCGATTTCTGAGGTGATGCGCCAGCGCGAGTGTCTGCTGGGCGAAGTACCCCGGGATTCTGTAAATCACCGCATGGGAAAGGCATGGGAGATCATGCGCTCTTCCGCCACCCAGCCGCTGAAAAAGCCCATCAAATCCATGGGCGGGCTCATCGGCGGGGAGGCGAAGAAGCTGGAAGCACACGATGCAAAAAATAAGAGCATCTGCGGCGACGTGCTGGAAAAAGCCATTACCTATGCCATGGCAGTGCTGGAAGTAAACGCTTCCATGGGCCTGATCGTGGCCGCGCCTACTGCAGGTTCTGCCGGTGTGGTGCCAGGTATGATGCTGGCCCTGCAGGAGTGCTACCGGATCTCTGACCAGCGCATTGTGGATGCATTGTTTAACGCCGGAGCCGTGGGCTATCTGGCCATGCGCAATGCAACCGTGGCCGGAGCCGTGGGCGGCTGCCAGGCAGAGGTGGGCGTTGCATCCGCTATGGCCGCGTCCGCTGCCGTGGAGCTTATGGGCGGCACGCCGCAGCAGTGCCTGGATGCAGCTTCCACCGTGCTCATGAACATGCTGGGCCTTGTGTGCGACCCCGTGGGCGGCCTGGTGGAGTACCCCTGCCAGAATCGCAACGCTGCCGGTGTGGCCAATGCCCTCGTTGCAGCGGAACTGTCCCTGAGCGGGATCCGCCAGCTGATCCCCTTTGATCAGATGCTGGATACCATGTATGCCGTGGGCAAGCGTCTGCCCGCCGAGCTGCGCGAAACAGCACAGGGCGGCTGCGCCACCACCCCCGCAGCCTGCGCGGCCTGCGGCCTGTGCGGCTGAGAAAGATCATTAAAAAATGAGGCAGGATTCCCGGGAAAAGGGATATCCTGCCTCATTTTTGGCTTTTTGGGTTTTAGTTCAGTTTCAGGTCGTTCTCTTTGATCCAGCCCAGCTTGCGCTCGATCTCACAGAAGATCACGCTCAGGACAGCGGGGAGAACGAAGCAGACGAGGACCAGAGCGGCCCAGTCCATCGGGGTGATGGCGGCCTTGGTGCCGGCGGCAATGTCGTTGATCCAGCCGGTGTAAACGCCGATCTGGCCCACCAGACCGCAGGTGCCCATACCGGAGGAGACGGCGGCACCGTTCATCTCCATGTGGAACACGCAGGTGGCCAGAGGGCCGGTGATGGCGCTGGCCAGCGTGGGGGCGATCCAGATGCGGGGATTCTTGACGATGTTGCCCATCTGGAGCATACTGGTGCCCAGGCCCTGGCTGATGAGGCCGCCCACGCCGTTCTCCTGAAAGCTCATCACGGCAAAGCCCACCATCTGGGCGCAGCAGCCCGCCACGGCGGCACCTCCGGCCAGACCCGTCAGGCCCAGGGCCGCGCAGATGGCGGCGGAGGAGATGGGCAGGGTCAGCGCCACGCCCACGATGACCGAGACGAGGATGCCCATGACGAACGGAGCCTGCTCGGTGGCCCACATGATGAGGGTGCCCACCTGGCTGGCCGCCGCGCCGATGGGGGCGGCGATCAGCATGGAGAGGCCGACGCCCGCAAAGATCGTGACCAGCGGGGTGACAAGAATGTCGATCTTGGTCTCCTTGCTCACGGCCTTGCCCAGCTCTGCCGCCACAATGGCGATGATGAGGACGGCCAGCGGGCCGCCGGCTCCGCCCAGCGCGTTGGAGGAGTAGCCTACCGTGACCAGGCTGAACAGCACCAGCGGCGGGCAGTGGAGTGCCCAGCCGATGGCCACGGCCATGGCCGGGCCGCTCATGGCCGTGGCATAGCCGCCCAGGTCCACCAGCACGTCCAGCCCGGTCTGCTGGCCCAGTGTTTTGATGATGGTGCCGATGAGCAGGCTGGCAAACAGGCCCTGCGCCATGGCACCCAGCGCCTCAATGAGGTAGCGCTGCGGGGTAATGACGATGTCTTTTCGTCTTAAGAAATCTTTTACATTTGACATATTGCTTCCGCCTTTCCGTACGGTGTGTTCACAGTGCAGCAAAGCTGCATGTCCATCATGATACCATACACCTGTCAAGACAGCAAGAGGAAAATTGAAAAAAGAGAAGAAATTGCATCTTTTTTTGCGCGGCAGGTGCAATTTTTGCGTGTTCTGGTTCGTATTCTGAATGGAGCGTTTTCTCTTGGCCCAAAAAATCGGATTTGCAGTGCTGCTTCTGTGGCGCGGAACATTGACGGGAGCTTGGGTTTGGGTGTATACTAAAGAGGTCAAAATAGCGTTATCGGAATGCTCCGGGGGCCGCAGGGCGGCCCTGTGAAAATAAACGGGCGATGCAGGCCCGATCAGGCTGGAGGCAAGCAGGCGACATGAAACAGAACACTTCAAACTCGGCAAAGAAAGGCGCGCGGCGCGGCGCGGGCCAGGCCGTGGCAGCCATGGTCATGGCGCTTGCGGTTGCTGTGGGCGGCGTGGGCACTACGGCCCTGCTGGCAGCCCAGCCGGTGGGTCTGACCGTGGAGCCCTCCACCATCCAATGGGAGGACGACTCCACCCAGACCAGCACCCATCAGAACCAGAAAAAACAGGAGCAGAAAAAGCCCACGGTCAAGGCAGAGAGCGAAGCTGCAACGGAGCAGCCCGCAGAGTCCAAAGCCGAGAGCACGGCAGCTTCTGTGGAAGAAAAAGCGGGATCCGCAGCGCCCAGCGTGAGCGAGGCGGCATCTTCCGAGGCCGCGCCCAGTGTGCCTGCGCAGGAGCCCGCTCCCGCAGACCCCATGGCGGGCGATGGCACCGGGCTGGAACAGGAGAACGCGTTCCCCGTCTTCCAGCAGGAGACCGATGAACTGGCTGCGGAAGACCCCCTGAGCCCCCGGGTGGAGAATACCGCCATGGATGGGGCCGCGGACACGGCCGTGAGCACCGCCGGGGTCAACTCGGTGGAAGACGCGCTGGCCGAGGCCCAGATCAAAGATGAAAACGGCACCATCCTGCTGACGCCGGAGGAGATCCGGGCCGCGCTGGATGCCGGCACGCTGGATGAAGAGAGCATCGACGCCCAGTGTCTGGCCGACGAGAACGGCCTGTTGAGCTGGCTGTGGAAGTGGCTGTTTGGCAAAAAAGAGGATAACACCCCTGCCCCGGTCTACTCCGGCTGGCGGACCGTGAACGGCAAGACCTATTATTATGACCAGAACACCAACAAGCCGGTCACGGGCATCCAGTCCATTGACAACAAGCTCTATTATTTTGATGCCGATGGTGTGCAGCAGAGCGCGAAGTTCGGCATTGATGTCTCCAAATACCAGTCCAACATTGATTTTGAAAAGGCCAAAAAGGCAGGCGTGGAGTTCGTCATCATCCGCATCGGCTACCGCGGCTATGGCTCCGGCACGCTGGTGCTGGACCCGATGTTCGAGCAGCATTTCACCAATGCCCGGAACGCGGGCCTGAAAGTGGGCGTCTACTTCTTCAGCCAGGCCGTCAATGAGAACGAGGCACGGGAGGAAGCCCAGGGCTGCTGGTATGTCCTGAACAGCCGCAAGCTGGATTACCCCATCTACTTTGATTCCGAGGCTTCCGGCGGCTCCAATGGCCGCGCCGATGGTCTGGGTGTCACCGACCGCACCAAGTGCGCCATTGCGTTCTGTGAGGAGGTCAAGGCGCTGGGTTACCAGCCGGGCGTGTACGCCTCCACCCGGTGGTTCCGCAACCGGCTGGATCTGAGCCAGCTGAGCCAGTACTCCATCTGGAACGCCCATTATAACGTGGCCAGCAGCCCCATCCCCTGCCAGATGTGGCAGGGCACCTGCACGGCCCGCATCCCCGGCTATAACGGCCAGATCGATGTGAACATCAGCTACATGGGCTGACGCCCTGAAAGAAAAACAGCGCTGCATCCAACCGGACGCGGCGCTGTTTTTTGCATATCATATAAAAATCCCCCGCGGGGGACACGGTCAGACCCTGCGCGGGGAGAGGTTCGGTAAACTTTTGCGGAACGGTTACTTCGTCCACTTGCGGAACTCGTCGTCGGTGCACTTGACGTAGTGGCTGCCGCTGACATGGTGGTTGGTGCCCTGGGTGTAGTCGATGCCGGAAGTGGCGTAGTCGTACGTCTCTGCCACGCGGCGCTTCTCGACCACGGGGTTGGGCAGCGGGATGGCGGACAGCAGGCTGCGGGTGTAGGGGTGGATGGGATTTTCAAAAATCTCTTCCGTGGTGCCCGTCTCCAGCAGGTGGCCCAGATGGAGCACACCGATGCGGTCCGAGATGTACTTGACCATGGACAGGTCGTGGGCAATGAACAGGTAGGCCGTGCCGGTCTCCTGCTGGATGTCTTTCATCAGGTTGACCACCTGGGCCTGGATGGACACGTCCAGTGCCGAGATGCACTCATCGGCAATGATGAGCTTGGGGTTCATGATGAGGGCACGGGCGATGCCCACGCGCTGGCGCTGGCCGCCCGAGAACTGATGGGGGTAGCGCTCGGCGTGCTCCGGGGCCAGACCGACCTTGGCCAGAATGGCCTCGACCTTGGCGCGGCGCTCCTCCTGATTCTTGTACATGTGGTGGATGTCCAGTCCCTCGCCGATGATGTCCTCCACCTTTTTGCGGGGGTTCAGGGAGGCCATGGGGTCCTGGAAGATCATCTGCATCTGAGTGCGCAGGGTGCTGTTCTGGCTGTGGTTCAGCTTGCCGCTGATATCCTGCCCGTCAAAGGTGATCTTGCCTGCGGTGGGGTCGTACAGCCGGATGATGCTGCGGCCGATGGTGGACTTGCCGGAACCGGACTCGCCCACCAGACCGTACGTTTCACCGGGATAAATTTCAAAGCTGACATCGTCCACAGCCTTGACGGTAAAGTTTTTGTTTACCTTGAAATATTGCTTCAAGCCCTCGACTTTCAGCAGAGGGGTAGCACTTTGAGCTGCCATGTTACTCCGCCTCCTCGATCTTTTTTGCTTCCGCTTTCATGCGGGCAATGCGCTGGGCCAGCTCCGGCGGCATGTCCACCTTGGGAGCGCGGGGGTCCAGCAGCCAGGTGGCCGCATAGTGGGTATCGGTGATCTTGAACATGGGCGGGTCTACCTCGTCATCAATGTTCAGCGCAAAATGGTTGCGGGGGGCAAAGGCGTCGCCCGGCTTCTCATGCAGCAGGTTGGGCGGCGAGCCGGGGATGGTGTACAGGCGGTCGTCGGCGGTGTCCAGATCGGGCATGGCGGACAGCAGGCCCCAGGTGTAGGGGTGGCGGGGCTCGTAGAAGATCTCGTCGATGGTGCCCGTCTCCACGATCTTGCCGGCGTACATGACGTCCACATAATCGGCGACTTTGGCCACAACGCCCAGGTCGTGGGTGATGTAGATGACCGAGATGCCGCGCTCTTTCTGGATGGAGCGGATCAGCTCCAGGATTTTGGCCTGAATGGTCACGTCCAGAGCGGTGGTGGGCTCATCACAGATGAGCAGGTCGGGGTCGCAGGCCAGCGCGATGGCGATGACCACGCGCTGCCGCATACCGCCGGACAGCTGATGGGGGTAGTTCTTCATCCGCTTTTCCGCATCGGTGATGCCCACCTCTTCCAGCAGTTCCACAGCCTTTTTGTAGGCCTGATCCTTGGGCATTTTGAAGTGCCAGAGCATTCCCTCCATGATCTGCTTGCCGATCTGCATGGTGGGGTCCAGGCTGGTCATGGGATCCTGGAACACCATGGCGATCCGCTTGCCGTTGATGTGGCGGCGAATCCACTTTTTGTCTTTCTGCAGCAGGTCCACGGTCTCAGGGGAGCCGTCGGCGTGGTGGTAGCTGAACTGGATGGAGCCGCTGTTGACGATGGCGTTCTGGGCCAGGATGCCCATGGCGGCTTTCATGGTGACGGACTTGCCCGAGCCGGACTCGCCGACCAGAGCCACCGTCTCGCCCTTGTACAGGTCGATGTTCACGCCGCGGATGGCGTGGACCTTGCCTGCGGTGGTCTTAAAGGTGATGTCGAGGTCACGCACCGACAGCACCTGTTCTTTTTTGTTTTCAGGCATGGTGTGTTCCTCCTTACATGCTCTTCATCTTGGGGTCCAGTGCCTCGCGCAGACCATCGGCCACCAGGTTGAAACTGAGCATCAGCAGGCTCATGACCACGATGGGCGGGATGATCTGGTAGGGGTGGGTGGTAAAGCTGTTGTACAGCTCACTGATGAGCGAACCCAGCGAGCACTGGGGCACCGGGATGCCCAGACCCACGAACGAAAGGAAAGCCTCGGTAAAAATAGCGGTGGGGATGCTGAACATGACCTGGGTGATGATGGGTCCGATGATGTTGGGCAGGACTTCCTTAAAGATGATGAAGAAGCTGCCCGCACCCAGCGTGCGGGACGCCAGCACGAACTCCTGATCTTTCAGTTTGAGCATCTCGGCACGGGCAATGCGGCTCATGCCCACCCACTCGGTCAGCATCAGGGCAAAGATAATGGTGATCATGCCGGGCTGCAGGATCAGCAGCAGCAGGGTCACGATGACCAGACGGGGGATGCCGTTGGCCACTTCGAGGAAGCGCTGCATCAGCAGATCCACTTTTCCGCCAAAGTAGCCTGAGATCAGGCCGTAACTCATGCCAATGACCATGTCGATGATGGCGGCAGCCACGGCGATGATGAGGGAGACGCGGGCACCCTCCCAGGTGCGGGTCCAGATGTCACGGCCATACAGGTCGCTGCCGAACCAGTAGTACACATCGTCCTTGCCTTTTTCGACGTAATTGTTGACGATCTTGGTGCCGGTGGTGGTGCTCATCTTCTCGCTGCCGTCCAGAATGCCGAAGCTCTCGATGCCCGGCACACGGGGGGCAAAGTTTTTCTGGCTCAGCTCCTGGCCGGAGTAGGTGTAGCTGTTCATGCCCGGGCCAAAGATGGCCAGCAGCACGATGAACACGATGAGGATGAGGCCCAGCACGGCGCTCTTCTTGCGGAGGAAGCGGATGCGGGCATCTTTCCAGAAGCTCTGGGCTGCAAAGTTGGAGTCCACGGCGATCTCGTCGTCGTTGTGCTTGAGGGTGAAATCCGCCTCGTTGAACTTGTGCTCGGGGTACAGACCATCCACAGTCTGGGTGATGGCGGCGGCGGTGGATTCGCCGCCCAGCCGGATCGCTTTTTCTGCCATATCAGTCGTCCCCCTTTGCCAAACGGATGCGCGGGTCAATGATGCCGTACAGCAGGTCAACGACCAGCATGATGCCAATGTACATGGCGCTGTAGATAAAGCTCAGACCAATGACAACGTTGTAATCGTTGGACTGGATGGCCGTCACCAGCAGGCTGCCCACGCCGGGGATGGCGAAGATCTTCTCAACCACCAGAGAGCCGGTCATCAGATCCACGATCAGCGGAGCCAGCACGGTGATGATGGGGATGAGGGCGTTGCGCAGCGCGTGACGGAAGATCAGCGCCGGGCCGGAGATGCCTTTGCTCTCGGCCAGCAGCATATAGTCGGAGTCCAGCACCTCGATCATCTCACTGCGGGTAAAACGGGCAATGGACGCCATGGTGAACATGGAGAGCGACACGCTGGGCAGCACGCTGGAACCAAAGATGTCTTTTGCGGAGAACAGCATGGGGAACCAGCGGAGCTTGAAGCCGAAGGTATAGCTCAGTGCCAGCGCAAAGACGTAGGACGGCACCGAAACGCCGATGACCGAGATGATGGTGGCGACGGTATCAAAAATGGTGTCCCGCTTGAGGGCGGCGATGATGCCCAGCACCAGGCCCACCAGCGCACCCAGCGTGACGGCCATGCCGCCGATCTGGATGGAGATGGGCAGGCGGGCCTGCACCAGCTGGGAGATGGGCGTGTTCTTGGAGATGTTGTAGCTCACGCCCAGGTCGCCCCGGAGCATGTTGCCCACATAGCGGAAGAACTGGATGTAGATGGGCTGATCCAGACCGTACTTGGCGTACAGCGCAGCCCGCATGTCAGCGGTCAGCTTTTCATCGTTGAACGGGGAGCCGGGCATCAGCTGCATGAGGATGAACAGCACCAGCAGGATGGCCAGCAGCGTGAACAATGAGGTCAGAAGCCGCTTGAGCGTATATTTTTTCACGACGGGTGAACCCCCTTTTCTTTTGCAGCTGCGGTCAACCGTGCGCGAGCTGCGGACAGGTACAATGCCAAAAAGTCGCACAGTGGCTTTTGCGGGCCACTGTGCGGCCTTGTTCAGCAATGGATGTTCAATTAGACGCTCTTGGTGGTGCGCTTGTACACGCGGTTCAGAGCGCAGGGGTGATGCTCCACACCCTTGACGGCGGAGGAGATCATCTCAGCGTTGCACTGGCCGTACAGCGGGAAGATAACGACCTGATCCAGCACGATGGCTTCCGCGTCGTACATGGCAGCCCAGCGGCCCTCGGGGTCGGTGCACAGGTCACCGGTGGTGCACTCGGCGATGATGGCATCGTAGTCGGCGTTGCTCCACAGACCGTAGTTGTTGGAGTTGCCGGTGACCCACATGCCCAGATAGGTCATCGGGTCAGCGTAGTCGGGGCCCCAGCGGGTCAGGCCCAGCTGGAAGTTGCCGTCCTGCAGATCCTGCACACGCTGCTTCTTGGGCTCCACGGTCAGGTTGACGGTCAGGCCCTCCAGCGTGGTCTCCAGCTGCTCCTTGACGACCTGTGCCACTTTCTGGGGAGCATCGTCGGCATCAACGATCATATCAAAGGTGAACGAATCCTTGCCCAGCTCGGCCTTGGCAGCCTCATAGAACTCCTTGGCCTTGTCCGGATCGTATGCGCAGGAATCTGCAAACTTGGTCTGGTCGGCGCTGAAATCGCTGCCGTCGGGGCCGGTTGCAAACTGTGCAGGCACAGCGGTGTAAGCAGGGGTGGAACCATCTTTCAGCACATCGCCGGTAATGGCGTCGCGGTCCAGTGCAAAGGTCATGGCCTTGCGCAGGTTCAGGTTGGCCAGATCCGGCACACCGTCCACGTTGGGGCTGATGTACCACAGGTAGCCGGCACCCACGCTGGTGAACTCGGGGTCATCCTTGACCTGATCGACCTGCTCGCCGTTCAGCAGGGTCATGTCCAGAGCACCGGTCTGGTAGCTCATCAGGGCCTGCTGGCTGTCCTTGATGACCTGATAAGCCAGACCATCCAGAGAAATGGAGTCAGCGTCGTAGTAATCGGGGTTCTTGGCCAGCTCAAATGCGGTAGCAGCGGGCTGGTAATCGGTCAGGATGAACGCGCCGTTGGACAGCACGGTGTCGGGGCTGGTGCCAAAGGTGTCGGCGCAGGTGTTATAGAATGCCTCGTTGACGGGGTAGAACGTGGGGAAGTACATCAGGCTCAGGAAGTAGCTGACAGGAACGTTCAGCTGAACCTCCAGGGTCTTGTCGTCCACAGCGGTCACGCCCAGGTCGGTAACGGGCTTCTCGCCAGCAATGATCTCAGCGGCGTTGACCACCTGACCAATGTCGGACAGCATGTAAGAGTACTCGGAAGCGGTGGCGGGATCGACGGCACGCTGCCAGCCGAACACGAAGTCCGCAGCCGTCACGGCATCGCCGTTGGACCACTTTGCATCGCGCAGGTGGAACGTGTAGGTCTTGCCGTCCTCGCTGATGTCATAGGTCTCTGCAATGGCGGGCACGGCAGAGCCGTCTGTATCCATCTGCATCAGGCCGTCGGTGTAATCGGCGATGACCTCAAAGGAGGTGCCGTCGGTTGCAACCTGCGGGTCCAGAGACTGGACCTCGGTCTCCAGCATGACGTTCAGGGTGCCGCCGGCAGCCGTGCCAGCAGCTGCAGAACTTGCACCGGAAGCTGCGGTAGAAGCAGCAGCCGTGGAGCTGGAAGAACCGCCGCAGGCCGTCAGGGCCAGAGCAGCAGCGGAGACACCTGCAGCAGCCAGGAAGCTGCGGCGCGAAATACGACGATCGAATCTCATAATATCTTTTCCCCTCTCTTCACCGCTTTAAAGCTATAAAGCGATATCTTCTAAAAAATGCACAGGGCGGTCTGCTCCCCCTCTGGAGCTTCACACACCTTTGTGCTATGGCTGCATTATACTCCCCGTTGCACAAAAAGAAAAGTGGTTTTTCGCTGTTTTGACGGGAAAGTGGGTGATTTCTGTGAAATGCCCAATGATGCAAAAAATCTGCTTGCTAATTTTTGTATAGTTTTGCTCTTGCGCTGTATCTGACACAAGGACAACTTGCGCGAAATAAGTAATACCTGTATTTTTCACAAGGACGAATCTTGCGGGCTGCTTTGTTTTTGAAAGAAAACGGCTCATTTTTCTTTCGCACAACTTGAACAATCGTCATCTGTTTTTACACCGGAAACAAAAAGAGCCGCTGCAAACGCAGCGGCTCTGAAACGATGAGATTTTACTTTGCGTATTCGACGGCACGGCTCTCGCGGATGACGTTGACCTTGATCTGGCCGGGGTAATCCAGCGTGTCCTCGATCTTCTTGGCAATGGAGCGGGCCAGCAGGATGACCTGATCGTCGCTGATGACGTCGGGCTTGACCATGATGCGGACCTCACGGCCTGCCTGCACGGCAAAGGCCTGCTCAACGCCCTCAAAGCTGGAAGAAATCTCTTCCAGATTCTCCAGGCGCTTGACATAGCTCTCCACGTTCTCACGGCGGGCACCCGGGCGGGCAGCACTGATGGCGTCGCAGGCCTGGATGATGAATGCCAGCGGGGTCTTGGGCTCCACGTCGCCGTGGTGGGCCTCAATGGCGTGGATGATCTGGGTGTTCTCTTTATACTTGCGGCAGATGTCCACACCGATCTGGACATGGCTGCCCTCGATCTCGTGGTCCAGTGCCTTGCCGATGTCATGCAGCAGGCCGGCGCGGCGTGCCAGCGTGACATTGACGCCCATCTCGCCTGCCAGCAGACCGGCCAGCCAGGCCACCTCCATGCTGTGGGTCAGAGCGTTCTGGCCAAAGCTGGTGCGGTACTTCAGGCGGCCGATGAGCTTGATGAGGTCGGGGTGCAGGCCATGGATGCCAAGCTCCATCACGGCTTTCTCGCCCTCCCGCTTCATCTGCAGCTCCAGGTCGTGGCGGCACTTCTCCACCGTCTCCTCAATGCGGGCGGGGTGGATGCGGCCGTCACCGATCAGGCGCTCCAGCGTCATGCGGGCCACCTCACGGCGGGTCTGGTCAAAGGAGGACAGGGTGATGGCCTCCGGGGTATCGTCGATGATGAGGTCCACGCCCGTGGCGGTTTCCAGCGCGCGGATGTTGCGGCCCTCGCGGCCGATGATGCGGCCTTTCATCTCGTCGCTGGGCAGCGGGACGACGCTGACCGTGGTCTCACTGCAGTGGTCGGCAGCGCAGCGGCTGATGGCCTGGCCCACCAGATTGCGGGCGATGTTCTCGCAGTTCTCTTTCAGGTCGGTCTCATAGGCGGCCACACGGACAGCCTTTTCGTGGGTGAGCTCCTCATCCACCTTGTGCAGCAGCACCTCGCGGGCGTCTTCCTGGCTCAGGCCGGCCAGCGTTTCCAGCCGCTCCATCTCCTTGGCGCGCAGGGCGTCTACCTCGGCCAGATGGGCGTCGGCTTCCTCGTGCTTCTTTTTCAGTTCCTCTTCCTTGCGCTCCAGCGCTTCGGTCTTGCGGTCGAGGGCGGTCTCTTTCTGGTCCACGCGGTTTTCCTGGCGGCTGATCTCGGCGCGGCGCTGCTTGATCTCCTTGTCGGCTTCGGCTTTCTGGGCGTCCACTTCGGCTTTCAGCTTGAATGCCTCGTCTTTTGCTTCCAGGATGGCTTCTTTTCGTTTCTGGTCTGCGGTCTTGATCGCTTCGTTCACCAGGCGGGTAGCCTCGGCCTCGGCACTGCCGATCTGAGCCTCAGCGGTTTTTTTACGGTTGTTATAACCAATAAAATAACCCGCGGCACCTGCCACAACGGCGATCACGACTACGACCACAATCACTGCGATTGTGGGCATCGTGTTCACTCTCCTCAAAAAATCAAATTTAATGAGACGCTGCGAAACAGGGCGTGGGTTTTTGAAAAAATCCAGCTTTCAACGGAAAAGTGACAACAAAACGATACGCAGAGGAGAAAACTCCCCCTGCGGGCGGAATGATGCAGCTTTTTGATTTACAAGTTTATCTTATAAAAACGGGCAGATGAAGCCCCATTGAAATATTGGTTGCGGAACGCCCCGGCACGCAGCGTCAAGGATTCCATACTACTATCTATATTACGAGAGATTCCGGACATTGTCAAGGGAGAAGCTTGTTTGAAGGCGAATTATTTTGAAAAATATTTTACTCCAGATACATCCGGCGCAGCCGCATGAGGCGGGCAGGGGTCAGGCCGTACTCGGCTTCCAGGTAAGCGTCGGTGGTGCCGTACTGCTCCCGGATGGTCTGTAAGACGAACGGCCCGTCGTCCGGGTGGACGCCCGAGATGCCCAGGTAGAAGTATTTCTGCTCCGGCCGGGCGGCGATCTCCTCGGCGTGCTCGGCCCACAGGGCCTCGATCTCTTCCTTGCGGCAGGTGTTGGACTGGACGAAATCGGCACAGATGGTCTCATCGGAAGCGCCGAGGGCCAGCAGGATGAGCATGGCGGCCACGCCCGTGCGGTCCTTGCCGCCGGAGCAGTGGAACAGCACCGGCGTTTCGCCGACTTCCAGCGCCCGGAACAGCTCTTTGTAGGCCTTGTTGCCGTGGAGCATCCGCTCGTACATGGCCCGGGCCATCCGGTTGCCCTCGTCGGGCATCCCTTTCAGCAGGGTGAAGCGGTCTTCCGGGGAGAAATCCACTTCTTTGCCGTCTTCGAGGCAGAGGCCGCAGATCTGCACCAGCCGGGCACCATCCGGCACATAGTCCGGGGCCGCGGCGGCTTCAGTGCCGCTGCGCAGGTCAAGGATGAGGCGGAGGCCCAGGCTGTCCAGCAGCTTGCGGTCCGCCGCGCTGGTCAGGCAGGCCGTGGTGATGCCGCGGTAGATCTGCCCCCATTTGACATGCTTGCCCTCGTCGGCCTCATAGCCGCCCAGCTCCCGGAAGTTGTGTCCGCCCGCAAAAGGCAGGGGAGTGCCGGGTGCCGGGTGCACGGGTGCGGCAGCGGCCGGGGCGGTGCTGGAAAGCACCGGGAAGTTGTAGAACGGCTTGGCCGGGCGTCCGCGGCGGGGCGGCAGGCTGGCGGCCCCGCCCAGCACCTCCATCAGATAGCTGCGGAGCAGGTCGATGTAGGCGGAACTGTGGTCCCGGCGCTGCACCAGCGAGACACAGAGTGGGGGCAGGTCTTCCAGCAGGACGTCCCGCACCCGGTCCAGCTCCCGCCGGGCCCCCGGCTCGTACCGGGTCAAACAGGTGCAGAGCTGCTCCTGTACTAAATAGTAGGCCTGATAGAAGCTGGGGCCCACCTCCGCGTCCGGCGCAAAGCCTGCCCGGGCGCAGCTGTCCCACAGGGGGGCAAACAGATCCTGCCGCAGGCTGGGCAGCAGCACGCGCTGGCCTCGCAGCTCGGCGAGGGGAACGCTCTCTTTCTCCCAGAACGGGTGCCCCCGGGGCACCAGCAGGCAGGCGGGGTCAGCCCGGAGGGTGGTGCGGGCCAGCACCTTGGCGGCGCAGCCCAGGTCCATCACAAGGCCGGCGTCCAGCTCCCCCTGCTCCACGCCATCGGCCACGGCATCGTTGGCCAAAAGGCGGAACCGCATTGCAATGTGGGGGTACTGCTGGCGGAATTTGTCCAGCTGCGTTTCCAGCCCGGGCAGGTAGTCCGGCACGAGGGACACGCTGATGCCGATGCGGACGGGCTGGGCAGACTGGATCTCCGCATGGAGGGCGGCCTGCATCTGCTGGAACTGCTCCACCACCGGCGCGGCATGGCGCTGCAGGCTCACGCCCCGGTCGGTGAGGGAGAGCTTGTGGTGGGCGCTGACGAACAGCGGGCCGCACAGCTCGGCTTCCAGCGCGGTGATGCACTGCCGCAGTGCCTGGCGCGACAAAAACAGCCGCTGGGCGGCGCGGGTATAATTCATCTCTTCGCACAGGACCAGAAAATAGTGCAGCTGGCGGATATCCATGGGCTCCTCCTGAAAGCAGTGCTGCGGATGCACTGTAATATATTAAAGAATAACGCGGTTTCCGTGAATTGTAAAGAAGATGGGAATAAAAAACATGAAAAATACGCAACCAGACCGCATTTTGGTTGACAGGGTATTCACAAGGTGATATCATTAAACTTGCCTGAATCTAAAAGTATAATAACATACCAGCTTGATAGGTTTTGTGGCAAAACAGCCCGGCACCCTTTCAGCCGGGCGGATGATAAAAGGAGATTTCACCATGGCATCTAAACATTCCATCAGCCGCCGCAGCTTCCTGAAAGCCGTCGGCGCAGGCTCTGCCGCAGTGGCGGCAGCCGGTGTCCTGACCGCCTGTGGCGGTTCCTCCAGCAGCACCGCGTCCTCTGCTGCTTCTGCCGCTCCTGCTACCACCGAGCTGGCCGCGGAGCAGGTGCTGAACCTGATCTACACCGACCTGGCCCTCATTGATGTCAACGATGTCCGCAACTCCAACGAGTTTGAAGTGCTGACCGCTGTGCAGGAGGGCCTGTTCCGCACCTTTACCGATGAGAACGGTGTGGATGTGGTCGAGAACGCGGGCTGCGAGAGCTACGATGTCTCCGACGACGGCCTGACCTATACGTTCCACCTGCGTGAGGGCATGGTCTGGAGCGATGACCAGCCCGTGACCGCCCAGAACTATGTGGACAGCTGGCTGCGTCTGGTCAACCCCGACCTGGCTTTCAGCTACGCGTTCCTGGCTTACGGCATCGTGGGCGCGGAGGATTACTGCGAGAACGGCGGCAAGCTGGAAGATGTGGCTGTGGAGCTGGTGGATGACCTGACGTTCAAGGTTACCCTGACCACCCCGGACCCCGCCTTTATTAAAAAGGTTGGCATGGTCTGCTTCTATCCCGTCCGCAAGGACCTGATCGATGCAGCTGAGGCCGCGGGCGGCAACTGGACCAACGATTATACCCTGCACGTTTATAATGGCCCGTTCTACATCAGCGACCGTGTGCTGGAAAACAACATGACCCTGAAGAAGAACGAGAAGTATTGGAACGCCGACGAGGTCACCCTGACCCAGATCAATCTCCGTGTCGTCGATGAGACTTCTACCCAGGCTCAGCTGATGGAGAGCCAGCAGATCGATGTGCTGAAGCTGACCGATTTTGAGTATGTGGACCGCTGGCAGAACAAGGTTGCTGACGGTACGTTCCAGTACTTCGGCAAGGACGAGCCCAGTGTGAACTATCTGGTGCTGAACCAGCACACCGAGGATGGCGCGACCGGCGGCCCCTCCGGCGTGATGCTGAACCCCAAGTGCCGCAAGGCCATTGCACTGGCCTTTGACCGCGAGGAGTTCAACGCCATGTTCAAAGAGGGCCTGGTTACCACCGCTTACGGCGTCATCCCCTACGGCATCACCGTGGGTGAGCAGGAGTTCCGCGCGGCCAATCCGGAACCCTATGCAGACGAGGATACTTCTCCCGATACCATCAAGGCCCTGTTTGAAGAGGGCATGGCCGAGGCCGGCGTGGCAGGCACTGTCTCTGACGTGACCCTGACCGTCATCTCCTACGGTGCCACCACCGAGAAGACCAGTCAGCTGGAGTGGTTCAAGCAGCAGCTGGAGGGGAACCTGGGCGTCAAGGTCCAGATCGACACCTACCCCGATTCCAGCACGTTCGTGGCTGCCCGCAATGCCCAGCAGTACGATTTCTACCTGCAGGGCTGGAACGGCGACTACAATGACCCCATGACGTTCTTTGAGCTGTGGATCACCGGCAACGGCTACGCCAAGTTCATGGGCGGCTACTCCAACCCCGAGTACGACGAGATGATCGAGAAGGCCGGCGCCAGCCAGGACGATGCCGAGCGCATGGAGCTGTTCGGCAAGGCTGAGAAGCTGCTGCTGGACGAGGGCGGTCTGGTGCCTCTGTACTATGATAACAGCCAGATCTATGTCCAGAGCTACGTCTCCGGCCTGAGCATGCCCATGTTTGGTTCTGACTTCGAGTTCTCTCGTGTCAAGATCCTGGCACACTGATCCCGATCAAACTCTCGCTTTTGGAGAGAGCGGGGAGAGCCACAGCGTTCTCCTCGCTTATTTTTGTATTCCGGGGTCCCCCCGATGCCCGGATAAAAAGAGGATTTAGCTGCTATGAAAATGCTACAATATACGGTGAAACGGTTTGTGATCATGCTGTTCACCCTGTTCATCATCGCAACAGCAACGTTCTTCCTGCTGGCAGCCACCCCCGGTGATGCCCTCTCGGCCCGCGTGGAAAAGCTGCCGGACAGCGTGGCTGCCCGCATGTATGCGAAATACGGCCTGGACAAGCCCGTGATGGAGCGCTACGTCATCACCATGAAAGGCCTTGTCCACGGCGATTTTGGCGAGTCTATCATTTATGAGGGCCAGACCGTCCAGTCCATCATCAAGGAAAAAGCCCCCATCTCGGCCCGGCTGGGCATCCAGCAGATGCTGCTGGGCGTTTCTCTCGGTCTGGCACTGGGCGTGCTGGCAGCCGTAAAAAAGGGCTCGGTCTGGGATTATCTCGTCGTGGCCCTGTCCATTTTGCTCATCTCCGTGCCAAACCTGGTGTTTGCGCTATTGCTGCAGCAGGTGTTTGCGGGCAAGCTGGGGTGGTTCCCGGTCATCGGCTGGCCCAGTGACCACCTGTGGACCAGCGGCTGGAACTACACCGTGCTGCCCACGCTGGCGGGCTGCTTTGGCTACATCGCGTCCTATGCCCGCCTGCTCAAGGCCAGTATGCTGGATGTCATGAATCAGGATTACATCCTGACTGCCGAGTCCAAGGGCCTCACCCACCGGGAGGTCATCCTGCACCACGTCCTGCGCAACTCGTTCATCCCCATCGTGACCAACCTCCCCATGAGCGTGGCCATGTGCATCACCGGCTCGTTTTTCATTGAGAGCGTCTTCTCCATCCCGGGCCTGGGCCTGTACTACGTCAATGCCGTGGCGGCACAGGATGTCACCATCGTCATGGGCGAGACAGTCATTCTGGCAGCGCTCTACATCATCGTGGTCTTTGTGACCGATATTCTGTACACCGTCGTCGATCCCCGCATCCGGATCCGCGGCGGCAAGCGGTAAGGAGGCGCGGCATTATGAGTGAAACTGCAAAATTCCTCACCCCGGAGCAGGCAGCCCGGGTGGACCACAGCCGCTTTGACGCGGAAAAGATCGACCGTCCCACCATCACCTACTGGCAGGGCGCGTGGCGCCGACTCAAGAAGAACCCGCTGGCTGTCATCGCCATGGTGATGCTGGCCGTGGTCCTCTTCTTCGTGCTGCTGGGCCCCACCATCAGCGGCCAGGAGTACATCAAGATCAACGCGTCCATCAAGAATACGGCTCCGAACAGTGCCAACTGGTTTGGCACCGACACCATGGGCCGTGATATCTTCTGCCGTGTCTGGATCGGCGCCCGGCTGTCCCTCATCGTGGCACTGGTCTGCTCCACCATCCAGATCGTGGTGGGCTGCGCCTATGGCGGTGCCATGGCTTACTTTGGCGGCACCGTGGACAGCGTGATGATGCGTGTTATTGAGGTCATCACCTCGTTCCCCTCCCTGCTCATCACCCTGCTCATCATGATGGTGGTGGGCCAGAACGTGGGCGGCCTGCTGTTTGCCATGTGCATCACCTCCTGGTGCGGCACGGCCCGCCAGATGCGCGGCCAGCTCATGCAGCTGCGGGAATCCGAGTATGTGCAGGCGGCCCAGATGATCGGTGCCTCCCCGGTCCGCATCATCATCAAGCACCTGCTGCCCAACACCGTCAGCATCCTGATCCTGAACCTCTGCTCCAGCATCCCCAGCTATATCTTTACCGAGGCCAGCCTGAGCTTCCTCGGCATGGGCCTGTCCAGCGATGTCATCAGCCTGGGCGTCCTCATCAGCCAGGGCAAGGCCAAGATGGATTTCTACCCCTGGCAGCTGTTCTTCCCGGCGGCAGTGCTCTGCATTGCGGTGCTGGCGTTCAACCTGCTGGGCGATGGTCTGCGCGACGCGCTGGACCCCCGCACCATTGAATAAGGAGGCTGCGACATGAGTGAAAAACTGTTGGAAGTCAAAAATCTGCGGGTCTCCTACCACACCTATGCCGGTGAGGTACAGAGCGTGCGCGGCGTCAGCTTTACGGTAAACAAGGGCGAGACGGTGGCCGTTGTGGGTGAGTCCGGCTGCGGCAAGTCTGTTACGGCCAAGAGCATCATGCGGCTGATCAAAACGCCGCCCGCTGAGATCAAAGAGGGCAGTGAAATTATCTTTGACGGCGAGGATGTGCTCCAGTTCAACGAAAAGCGCCTCTGCGCCTACCGCGGCGGCGAGGTGGCCATGGTGTTCCAGGACGCGCTGGCGGCCCTGAACCCCACCATGACCGTGGGCAACCAGATCATTGAGAACCTGCGCCACCACACCAAGCTGAGCAAAAAAGAGGCCAAGGCCCGTGCCGTGGAGCTGCTGCGGATGGTGGGGATCCCCCAGCCGGAGAGCCGGGTGGACCAGTACCCGCACGAGTTCTCGGGCGGAATGCGCCAGCGCGTGATGATCGCCATTGCGTTTGCCTGCGACCCCAAGCTGCTCATCGCCGATGAGCCCACCACGGCCCTGGATGTGACCATTCAGGCCCAGATCATCGACCTCATCAAGGCGCTGCAGAAAGAAAAGAACGCCTCGGTCATCCTCATCACCCACGACCTGGGCGTTGTGGCCAATATCGCAGACCGCATCGTGGTCATGTACGCCGGCCAGATCGTGGAGCGGGGCACCAGCATTGAGGTGTTCCACCACCCGCGCCACCCCTACACCAACGCCCTGCTGGAAGCAGTGCCCCGCCTGGACCTGCAGAACAAGCAGCAGCTGGCCAGCATCGAGGGCACCCCGCCTGACCTGATCGCGCCGCCCAAGGGCTGCCCGTTCTGCACCCGGTGCAAGTATTGCATGGAGATCTGCTGCGAGCAGCAGCCCCCGGTGCTGAATTTTGGCGACGGCCACGAGGCAAGCTGCTGGCTGTATCAGCTGGAAACGCCTGCCGCCGACGCACCCTTTACACAGGAGGCCCACTATGAAGGATAATGTTGTGCTGGAAGTCAGCCACCTGAAAAAATACTTCGATCTCGGCCATGGCCGCACCCTGCACGCGGTGGACGATGTTTCGTTCAGCATCCGTGAGGGTGAGACGCTGGGCCTGGTGGGCGAGTCCGGCTGCGGCAAGACCACCTGCGGCCGCACCTGCCTGGGCATGTACAACAAGACCGATGGACAGGTGCTCTACCGGGGCAAGGACGTTCACGCCCTGAAAGGCAGTGAGCTGTTCGCCTATAAGCGGGAGGCTCAGATGGTCTTCCAGGACCCGTACGCTTCCCTGGACCCCCGCATGACCGTCAGCGATATCATCGCCGAGGGCATGGATGTCCACCACCTGTATCAAAACAAGGCTGAGCGCGCCGAGAAAATTTACGGCCTGCTGGAAAAAGTGGGCCTGAACAAGGAGCACGCCAACCGCTTCATCCACGAGTTCTCCGGCGGCCAGCGCCAGCGCATCGGCATTGCCCGTGCCCTGGCCATGGAGCCCAAGTTCCTCGTGATGGACGAGCCCATCTCGGCGCTGGACGTTTCCATTCAGGCACAGGTCATCAACATGCTGATCCGCCTGCAAAAGGAGATGGGCCTGACCTACCTGTTCGTGGCCCACGATCTTTCCATGGTCAAGCATATCTCGGACCGTGTGGCCGTCATGTATCTGGGCCAGATCGTGGAGATCACCCGCTCGGAGGAGCTGTACAGCCACCCGCTCCACCCCTATACCCAGGCGCTGCTCTCGGCCATTCCCATCCCGGACCCCATCATTGAGGCCGAGCGGGAGACCAAGCGCATCCATCTGGAGGGCGAAGTCACCAGCCCCATCGACCCGGCTCCCGGCTGCCGCTTTGCCAGCCGCTGCCCCTACGCCACCGCCCGCTGCAAAGAAGCACCCCCCACCCTGAAAGAGGTGGGCACCGGCCACGAGGTGGCCTGCTTCCGGGTGACGGGCGAATAAGCGGGGCGGCTCCATGCAAGACAAAAAAGCTGGGATCCGCTTTGCCCTGCTCCTGAAAGACGCCGGGAAAGCTTTTCTTCTTGGGCTGGCTGTGGCGGCAGGCGTTTTCATCCTGCTGCTTGCAGTGGGCGCGGTGAGCCATGGCTTTTCCGCGCTGGCCGGGCTGGAGCTGGCCCGGCGGGGGCTGTTCATCGTGGGGGCACTGGCCCTGCTGGTGAGCGCCGGAGCCCTCCTCCTGCCGGAAAAAGCGGCCTCCGTCCGCGAAAAGGACGGCTGGACGGCCCGCTTTGGCCGCTTCGGCCTCTTCGGGGTGCTGTTCTGCGCCGCCGCGGCTATTTTGCTCGTGGCCGGTGTGCTGGATGGCTGGATGTATTCTGCATTCGTTTAAGGTTATGCCAAAGGCTCTCCCTTTGGGAGAGCTGGCGCGTCAGCGCCTGAGAGGGCAAGTCCGATAAAATAAAACATAAAAACACAGCGATACGATGTCTCTGACAAACAGAGATCGTATCGCTGTGTTTTTTGCTTTTTTTCAGCATCCTTGCCCTCTCCGTCATTGCTTCGCAATGCCGCCTTGCCCCCTTCTGGCACTTTCGTGCCACCTCCCCCGGCCGGGGGAGTCTTTCAAAGGGAGAGGACTTGGCAAAGAGAAGAGACTGTGCTACAATATCACACGGAAAAGGAGGGGAGAGCCCATGCCGCACCGCACGTTGCAGGAAGAAGAGCGAAGCCTTTGGACGCTCTTTGGCACGTTTTTTAAGATTGGTCTGTTCACCTTTGGGGGCGGCTATGCCATGATCGCCCTGCTGGAAGATGAGTTCATCACCAAAAAGCACTGGCTGGGCCGGGACGAGTTTCTGGACATGGCCGCCATTGCCGAGTCCACCCCGGGGCCGGTGGCCATCAACAGTGCCACCTATCTGGGTTATAAGCTGGCCGGGGTGCCGGGGGCGGCCGTGGCCACGGTGGCCGTCGCTCTGCCGTCGTTTGGCATCATCTACGCCATCTCCCTGTTTTTTGACCAGTTCACGTCCCTGACGGTGGTGGCGCACGCTTTTCAGGGCATTCAGGTCTGTGTCATCTACCTCATCTTCTTGGCGGGCGTCCGGATGCTCAAGGCGCTGGAGCGCACGCCCCTCAATGTGGGCATCCTGCTGGTGGTTATGGCCTGCATGATCGCGTTCTCTCTGCTGGCGGTCAAGTTCTCCTCCATCGCGTTCATCCTCCTCAGCGGCATGGTGGGCGTGGCCGTCTGGGGAACGGGCAGAAATCAGAAAGGCGGGAGGTGAGCGGGATGCTCTGGCAGTTGTTCTGGACGTTTCTGGAAATCGGTGCCGTCTCCTTTGGCGGCGGCTACGGCATGATCTCTCTCATCCGGGAAAAAGTGCTTCTCCACGGCTGGCTGGAGGAAACGCAGTTTTTGAGTTTTATTGCGGTGTCGGAGTCCACCCCGGGGCCGCTGGCCATCAATATGGCAACGTTCATCGGGGCCTCGCAGGCCGGTGCGGCGGGGGCGTTCTGCGCCACGCTGGGGGTGGTGCTGCCCTCGTTTTTCATCATCCTGCTCATTGCGGCGCTCATCCATAATCTGTTGCAGTACGCGGGGGTCAACGCGTTCCTCTCCGGCATCCGGCCCTGTGTGGTGGCCCTCATTCTGGCCACGGCCGTCACCATGGGCCTGAGCAGCCTGCTGGGCGTCTCCACGCTGGCGGATACCCCCGCCCCTGCCTGGCAGGGCATCGGCATTCTGGCGGCCCTGCTGTTGCTCCATTTTGGCTGGCAGAAGTGGAAAGGCAAAGCTCCCTCCCCCATTGCGATGATTCTAGTCTCCGCGGTGCTGGGCATGGTGGTCTATCACTAAAAAACAAGAACAGCGCCCGTGCAGATCCACCTGCACGGGCGCTGTTTTTCTGCAATTTAATTTTAAGATCAATCGTCGTCGCTGTCCAGCTTGAGCACGGCGGTAAAGGCCTCGCTGGGGAGCTCGACACTGCCCAGCTGGCGCATCTTCTTTTTGCCCTCTTTCTGCTTTTCCAGCAGTTTCTTTTTGCGGGAGATGTCGCCGCCATAGCACTTGGCAAGCACGTCCTTGCGCATGGCCTTGACGGTCTCGCGGGCAATGATCTTGCCGCCGATGGCCGCCTGCACCGGGATCTCAAACAGGGTGCGGGGGATGTTGTCCCGCAGCTTCTCGCAGATGCGGCGGCCCTTGGCGTAGGCGTTGTCCCGGAAGACGATCATGGAGAGGGCGTCCACGGGGTCGCCGTTGAGCAGGAAGTCCAGCTTGACAAGGTCGCTCTCGCGGTACTCCTTGAACTCGTAATCGTAGCTGGCGTAGCCGCGGCTCCGGCTCTTGATGGCGTCAAAGAAGTCGTAGACGATCTCGCCCAGCGGCAGGGCGTAGTGGAGGTCCACACGGACGTCATCGAGGTATTTCATGTCAGCCAGCACGCCGCGCTTCTGCTGGCAGAGATCCATCAGGGCACCCACATACTCGTTGGGGGTGTAGAGGTGGACGTCCACAAAGGGCTCCTCCTGCTTGACGATGTTGGAGGGGTCCGGATAGCTGGACGGGTTATCGATCATCTCCACGGTGCCATCGGTCAGGGTCAGCCGGTAGCGGACACTGGGGGTGGTGGTGATGATGTCCAGGTCAAACTCCCGCTCCAGACGCTCGGTGATGATCTCCATGTGGAGCAGGCCCAGGAAGCCGCAGCGGAAGCCGAAGCCCAGAGCCGCGCTGGTCTCCAGCTCAAAGGTCAGGGAAGCGTCGTTGAGCTGCAGCTTTTCCAGGGCGTCTTTCAGGTCGGGGTACTTGGCACCGTCGGCGGGGTAGATGCCGCAGAAGACCATGGGCTTGACCTGACGGTAGCCGGGCAGGGCCTCCGGGGTGGGGTTGTTGGCCAGCGTGACGGTATCGCCCACGCGGGTGTCCTGCACCGTCTTGATGCTGGCGGTCAGGTAGCCGACCTCGCCGGCCTGCAGCTGGCTGCAGGGGGTCAGGCTGGTGGCACCCATGTGGCCCACCTCCACCAGCGTGAACTGGGCCCCGGTGGCCATCAGGCGGATGGTGTCGCCGGGCTTGACGGTGCCCTCAAACACGCGGATATAAACGATGACGCCCTTGTAGCTGTCGTAGATGCTGTCAAAGATCAGAGCCTTGAGGGGGGCGTCCGGGTCACCGGTGGGGGCGGGGATGTCGCTGACCACCCGCTCCAGCACCTGATCGACGTTGAGGCCGGTCTTGGCGGAGACGCGGGGAGCGTCCAGGCAGGGCAGGCCGATGACGTCCTCCACCTCCTGGGCCACCTCGTCCGGGTGGGCAGAGGGCAGGTCGATCTTGTTCAGGATGGGCACCAGCTCCAGGTCATGCTCCAGCGCCATATAAGTGTTGGCCAGTGTCTGGGCCTCCACGCCCTGGGTGGCGTCCACCACCAGGATGGCACCCTCGCAGGCGGCCAGGCTGCGGCTCACCTCGTAGGCAAAGTCCACATGGCCTGGGGTGTCGATGAGGTTGAACTCGTAGGTCTTGCCGTCCTTGGCGGTGTAGTTCATGGTCACGGCGCGGGCCTTGATGGTGATGCCGCGCTCCCGCTCGATGTCCATGTTGTCCAGGATCTGGTCTTCCATGGTGCGCTCGTCCACGCTCTTGGTCAGCTCCAGAATCCGGTCCGAGAGGGTGGATTTGCCGTGGTCGATGTGTGCAATGATGCAGAAATTGCGGATGTTGTCTCTTGCCATTGGTTCCTCCAAACGAGAGATTTAGTTGTTGAGAATCCAGTCTTCCACGGCCATGATCTCGCCGTGCTCTAAGTAGACCCGGGGCACCCGGCGGGCCACGCCGCAGAGCACCTCGTAGGAAATGGTATCGGTCTTGCGGGCAATGTCCTCAGCGCTGTCGCTGACGGCGCCGCCCCAGAGGATGGCCTCGTCGTCCTCATGGACGTCCGGTACATTGGTCACGTCCACCATGAGCTGGTCCATGCAGACCCGGCCCACCACGGGGCAGGGCTTGCCGTGGATCTCCACGATGCCCTGCCCGCAGCTCAGCAGGCGGGGATAGCCGTCGGCGTAGCCCGCGCAGAGGGTAGCGATCTTCGTAGGCGTTTCGGCCGTAAAACGGCGGCCATAGCTGGTAGACTGCCCCGGCTGCAGCTCCTTGACCATGCTCACCACGGTCTTGAGCTTCATCACCGGGCGGAACAGCCCGAAGCGGACGGTGCTGCTGGGGTCGAAGCCGTAGAGGATGATGCCCGGGCGGGCCATGCAGCGGGAGCGTTCCAGCCCCTCCGGCCATTCCGGGTGGAGCATGACCCCGGCGGAGTTGTCACAGTGGACAAGGGCGGGCTCGTGCCCGGCGGTTTTCAGCGCCTGAAATGCCTGAACGAACAGGGCGTGCTGCTCGGCGGTGTAGGCCACATCGGCCTCGTCCGTCTCATCGGCCACGGCAAAGTGCTGGAACAGGCCGGTCATCTCAAGGCCTGGCAGCTGGCAGGCGTAGGCCATCTCCCGGACGGCCTTTTCAAAATCCGTGCGGAGAGCAAAGCCGATGCGGCCCATGCCGGTGTCCGCCTTGAGGTGGACCTGCACCCGGCCGCCTGCCGCGCAGGCCGCTTTGCTCAGAGCCTCGGCCTGTTCCAGAGAGTAGCAGGCCGCCGTGATGTGGTTCCGGATGAGGTCGGCGGCGCAGCTGGCGTAGACATGGCCCAAAATCAAAATGGGCAGGGTGAGCCCGGCCTGCCGCAGCTGCAATGCCTCGGCCAGGCAGCTGCAGGCCAGCCAGGCGGCCCCCTCCTCGGCAAAGACCCGGGCACACTGCACGGCCCCGTGGCCGTAGCTGTCGGCCTTGACAACGGCGCAGAGGGGCAGCTCCCCGGCCCGCTGCTTGACCGCCCGGAAATTTTGCCGCAGGGCGTCCAGATCGATCTCGGCCCAGACGTGTTTTTCAAAAACTTGGTTTGGCATAATAAAGTCGCCTCTTTCGGTTCAAAACTCAGGACAGGCGGACACTCTCCACGAGGTTGACGATATCGCTGATGGAGGCCAGCTTGGTCAGGCCGGAGACATAGACCACATCGCCGCTGTCGTAGGTGATGGTGGCCAGGACCGCGTAATAAGCTTGAATGTCGCACCGCACGGCGGTGACGGTGGCACCGTCCACGCTCAGGTTCACCTTGCGGGGGCTGATGACGCCATAGGCTTCTTTCAGGTCGCTTTCTGACTGCTGAATGAAATCAGCGTAGGTGTCTTTGTCGCCCCGCTGGAACAGCACCACCTGATAATTGGCGTCAGAGCTGTCGGCAGCGGAGGCCAGCTCCAGTGCATGGCCCAGCGTGGCGTCCTCGGTCATCTCACAGACGGGCCAGATGCCGCTTTCGTAAGAAACGGTCACGCCATTCTCCGCGGTGTAGGTGGTGTCGGGGTTGGCCGGGGTGCGGCGGTTGACCACGAGGGTGAGGATAAAATAGGCCAATGCGCCCAGCAGGACGATGATGCCCATGGCGAGCAGGAGCTTGGAGCCGCGGGCCTGTGCGGCGTCGCGCTGGTGGAGGTCTTTGGACATGGAACATTCTCCTTTAAACAATATACCTTTACAGTATAACACAACTGGCCGCGGATTTGTAGCACCACCGTGCAGAAAATGCGCTCCGGACGCGAAAAAAGAAACCAAAAATCCAAAATCTGAAATCAAGAGATTTCAAGAGAAAACGGGAGATTTTGAAAGATTTAAAAATTTACGCTGAAAAAATCAAAAAATAGTGTTGACAGGCGCTATTTTGTGTTGTATACTGACACTCGCGCCCCAAAAGGGTGCCTGAACCGTACAAAACACTTATCAGGAGGAAATAGATATGAGCACTACTCTCGTAAAGCCCGCTGAAGTCGAGCGCAAGTGGTATCTGCTCGACGCTGCCGGCAAGAGCCTGGGCCACGTCGCTGCTGAGGCTGCTGTTCTGCTGCGCGGCAAGCAGAAAGTTAACTACACCCCCAACGTTGATTGCGGTGACTATGTTGTCGTCATCAACTGCGACAAGGCTGTCCTGACCGGCAAGAAGGCCGAGCAGAAGTTCCACATCACCCACAGCAAGTTCATCGGCGGCCTGAAGAAGGTCCAGTACAGCAAGCTGATGGCTGAGAACAGCGATCTGGCTATGACCTACGCTGTCAAGGGCATGATCCCCTCTAACACCATCGGTGCAAAGGCTCTGACCCGCCTGCACTGCTACCAGGGTGCCGAGCACGCTCACGCAGCTCAGAAGCCCGAGAAGATCGAGTTCTAAGAAGGAGGCAATTGAACATGTACGAAACCAAACCTTATTTCTACGGCACTGGTCGTCGTAAGGATTCCGTTGCCCGCGTTCGCGTTTACACCGGCACCGGCAAAGTCACCATCAACGATCGTGATATCGACAACTACTTCGGTCTGGAGACCCTGAAGCTGATCGTCCGTTCTCCGCTGGTCCTGCTGGGCCTGGAGGGCAAGTACGACGTCGTCGTCCGCGTTTCCGGCGGCGGTGTTTCCGGTCAGGCTGGCGCTATCCGCCACGGTCTGGCTCGCGCCCTGCTGCAGCAGAACGAGGAGAACCGTTCTGTTCTGAAGAAGGCTGGCTTCCTGACCCGCGATCCTCGTATGAAGGAGCGCAAGAAGTACGGTCTGAAAGCTGCACGTCGTGCACCTCAGTTCAGCAAGCGCTAATCTACAGCTTAATAATGCTAAAAAAGCTCGGAAATACGCCATTTCCGGGCTTTTTCTATGTCCAAAATTCTGTCTGGACTGTTCGGCTTTGATGGAATTTGAACGGAAATTTATGGGTTTATAGTGGTCAAATTACTGGTGGACAAGCCCATTTTGACCTCTTATGGGTTAAATTACTGGTGGACAATACCACGATACAAGATACCATGGAGGAATATGATAATGTCGAAAGATGAGTATTTGATAACCGATACGCCCCTCAAAGCGTTGACGGTTTTTGCAATGCCAATGATTCTTGGAAGTTTTTTTCAGCAAATATACAATATGGCCGACTCTATTATTGTCGGCCAGTTTGTTGGTTCTTCCGCACTTGCAGCTGTCGGTGCATGTGCAGCATTGACCAATGTGTTCATTTGTGTGGCACTGGGAGCCGGTGTCGGAGCCGGTGTGCTTGTGAGCCGTTATTTCGGAGCCAGGGAGTATGGCAAAATGAAAACAATCGTGTCAACCTCCTTGATTAGCTTTTTGTTTCTAAGTATAGTCCTTGGTGTTTTTGGCTTTTTCTTCGCCAACTCGATGATGAGTGGACTGCAAACCCCTGCCGACATACTGGATGATGCAGTACTGTATCTGCGGGTCTATTTTGTGGGCTTTCCGTTTCTGTTTATGTATAACATTCTTTCTACCATGTTCACCTCAATCGGCGAATCCAAAATTCCGCTAGGACTGCTGATTTTTTCGTCCATCCTGAATATTTTAATGGATCTTTGGATGGTAGCCGGGCTAGGTCTCGGTGTGTTCGGTGCGGCGATTGCAACCCTGATTGCACAGGGAATTTCCGCAGTGTTTTCGTTTTTGATTTTCTTTGCACGGATGCAGCAATATAAAAGCCCCTTTAACAGGTTTGAACGGCAGGAGCTGTATTCCATGCTTCACATTGCGGTGCCGTCGGTTTTACAGCAGTCCACAGTGTCCATCGGTATGATGATTGTGCAGGCAGTGGTAAATCCTTTCGGTACACAGGCACTCGCCGGGTATGCAACAACGATGAGGGTGGAAAATGTTTTTTCATTGATCTTTGTATCCATCGGCAATGCGGTTTCGCCGTATGTTTCCCAGAATCTTGGTGCAAAGAAAATTGATCGCATCAAAAAAGGCTACCATGCTGCACTGGTGCTGGATCTGTGCTTTGCGGCCATTGCGTTTGTGACCATTGAAGCGCTGCATACGCAGATCTCCTCACTGTTCTTAGGAAAAGACGGAACGGCGGTTGCCTATCAGGTGTCTGGTGATTATATGAGGTGGCTTGGTTACTTTTTCATCTTCATGGGGATCAAGATGGCAACCGATGGAGTTCTTCGCGGTCTCGGAATTATGCGTCCGTTCCTCGTTGCAAACATAGTGAATCTTGCGATTCGTCTGTCCGTTGCCCTAATCTGTGCACCACGTTTCGGCATTGCCTTTGTCTGGCTTGCGGTACCAGTTGGCTGGCTTGCAAACTTTTTAATCTCCTATGTGGCTCTTAGGAGATCATGGTCAACTGATAAAATGACATCCATTCGTTAACTTCCAGTTTGGAGAATTGAAAAAACGGAATTTCCCTATTATGACATAGAAACTCTTGACAATAAAGCTCCTATATAGTATGTTTTTAATAAACTACTATATAGGAGCTT
>OIIC01000001.1_pt1 | contig 138864 bp, 113 predicted proteins | sample 1582941 | NCBI WGS metagenome assembly OIIC01 (sample SAMN02674970, study PRJEB24791) | human gut metagenome, SKBSTL043 | isolation source: stool | host: Homo sapiens | place: USA | reverse complement strand
TGTCGGTCACGCTCCGGCAGTGTACGCGCGAAGAGGCCGAGACCGTCTACCGGCTCCAGAACGAGGTGCGGGCCATGATGCCGAACCCGGAGCTGTTCATGCCCGATACGCTGGAAAATATCCAGAGCTATCTCGAACACGACCTCTGCCTGGGCGCATGGGACGGCGAGCGGCTGGGGGCCTACTTTATCCTGCGGTACTGCGGGCACAGTGAGCACAACTACGCTGCGTTCATGGGCATTCCGGAGGCCGAGTGGGAGTACTGGGCCAATGCCGACAGCGTCATCGTCCACCCGGACTGGCGGGGCAATGGCCTGCAGCGTATCCTGCTGGAAGACGCGCTGCCGCTGCTTCGGCCCGGCATCGTGGGCATTGGGGCCACCGTCAGCCCCGGCAACCCCTACAGCCTGAACAACGCCAAAGCCAGCGGCTTTGAGATCGTTTCCCGGCGGGAGATGTACGGTGGGCATGACCGCTATCTGCTGGCAAAACACCTGTAAAGAAATGGAGGAAAATTGTATGAAAATCGTTGTGCTGGACGGCTATACGGAAAACCCTGGCGACCTGAGCTGGAGCGCTCTGGAGCAGCTGGGCGAGCTGGTGGTCTATGACCGCACTTCCTATGAGGAATCGGATCTCGTTGCCGAGCGCATTGGCGACGCCGATGTGGCCATCCTGAACAAGACCCCCATCTCCAAGGCCACCATGGATCAATGCCCCAACCTGAAACTGATCGCTGTACTGGCCACCGGATACAATGTGGTGGATATTGCCTATGCCAAGGAGAAAGGCATCCCCGTCTGCAACGTGCCCAACTACGGCGGCTACTCCGTCAGCCAGTTTGCCATTGCCCTGATGCTGGAGGCCTGCCTCCACATCGGCCATCACGACCGTACCGTCCACGAGGGCAAGTGGCAGAACGGCGAGGAGTGGTGCTACTGGGATTATCCCCTCATCGAGGTGGCAGGCAAGACCTATGGCCTGCTGGGCTGCGGCCGCATCGGCATCCACACTGCCGAGGCTGCCAAGGCGCTGGGAATGCACGTCATCGCCTATGACCGCTACCCCTCCCAGGCCGCGAAGGACCTGGGCGTGGAGTTCGTGGAGCTGGACGACCTGTTTGCCCGCTCCGATGTGCTGGGCCTCCAGATGCCTCTGATGGACTTCAACACCGGCATCATCAACAAAGAGAACATCGCCAAGATGAAAGACGGCGTCATCATCATCAACAACAGCCGCGGCCAAATGGTGGTGGAGCAGGACCTGGCCGACGCCCTCAACTCCGGCAAGGTGGCCTGTGCAGGTCTGGATGTCGTGTCCACGGAGCCCATCCGGGCCGACAACCCGCTGCTGAAAGCCAAGAACTGCATCATCACCCCGCACATGTCCTGGGGTTCCCGGAGCAGCCGCCAGCGCATTATGGACTGCACCGTGGAGAACGTCAGGGCGTTCCTGGCGGGCCAGCCCCAGAACGTGGTGAACAAGTGATCAGACTTCCTTAAGAAAAACAGGTGGTGGAGAAATGAAAAAGTGCATCGTTGTGTCGGATTCGTTCAAAGGCACCCTTTCCAGCCAGGAGATCTGCACCCTTGCGGCGCAGAGGCTGGAGGCATATTTCCCCGGGTGCGAGGTGGTCAGGATTCCCGTGGCCGACGGTGGCGAGGGAACGGTGGCTTGCTTCCATGAGGCCTGCGGCGGCACGCTGGTCTCCGTGCCCGTCTCGGGCCCCTATGGGGAGGCCATCACGGCAGAATACTTACAGCTGCCCGGCGGGCAGGCCGTGATTGAGATGGCCTCGGCCGCCGGTCTGCCTCAGGTAGAAGATCGCAAAGACCCCTGTAAGACCACCACTTACGGCGTGGGTCAGCTCATCCGCCACGCCGTGGAGGCGGGCAACCAGAACATCCTGCTGGGGCTGGGCGGAAGCTGCACCAACGATGGCGGCTGCGGTTGTGCGGCGGCGCTGGGGGTCCAATTCCTCCGGGCCGATGGCAGCAATTTTGTGCCCGTGGGCGGCACCCTGAGCGAGGTGGCGGACATCGACACGAAAGAAGCGGAAAAGCTGTTGGCGGGCGTCTCCCTCACCGCCATGTGCGATATCGATAACCCGCTCTACGGCCCCACCGGTGCGGCCTGCGTCTTTGCGCCCCAAAAGGGTGCCGATGAGGCCACGGTAGTCTTTCTGGACGGGCAGCTCCGGGCGCTGGCCGGTGTCATCGAGGCAAAGCTGGGCCGTTCGGTAGCCGCTCTGCCCGGTGCAGGCGCGGCAGGCGGCCTGGGTGCTGGCATGGTGGCGTTCCTGGGGGCACAGCTGCGGCCCGGCATTGAGGCCGTGCTGGATCTGGTCCGGTTTGACGCCCGGCTGGACGGCTGTGACCTTGTCCTCACCGGCGAGGGGCGGCTGGACACCCAGAGCGTCCGGGGCAAGGTCATCAGCGGCGTGGCAAAGCACGCGAAAGAGAAGAGCGTGCCGGTTGTGGCCATCGTGGGCGGCGTCCTGCCGGAGGTGGAAGACCTCTGCGATGACCCGGCCTTGGGCCTGACCGCTGTGTTTTCCATCAACCGGCAGGCCATGGATTTTGCGCAGTCCCGTTACGCCAGCCGGGAAAACTACACCTACACCCTCAACAGCATCCTCCGCCTGCTGCGGGCAGCGGAAACAAAATAAATGCCCCCGCACCATTTCGGCGCGGAGGCGTTGCGAAGCAGAACTCAGGCAGCCATGGCGGCGGACTCCGCGTGGAGCTTTTTGCGCACTGCCATCAGGCAGATGAAGTGCACCAGCGCCGTTAAGATCCAGCTGATGGGGTAGCTGATGTACAGGGTGGTGGTGGAGCGGAACAGCTGGAACACCGTGGCGATCCAGACCAGACGGAGCAGGCAGCTGCCCACCAGACTGACGATCATGGGCATGACCGAGTAGCCCCGGCCGCGCAGGCAGCTGGCCAGCGTGTCCATGACACCGCAGAGGAAGTAAGTGGTGCAGATGATCCGCATCCGGGCCAAGCCCGCGGCCACCACGGCTTCATCGGTGGAGTAGAAGTGGAGCAGCAGGTTACCGCCCAGGAACGCGCCGCCGCCCAGCAGCACGCCAATGCCCACGGCGCAGAGCAGGCAGTTGCGCATGACGCGGTCCAGGTTATCATACCGGCGGGCACCCATGTTCTGGCTGGTAAAGGTCACGGCGGCCTGTGCAAAGGCGTTCATGGCGGTGTAGACAAAGCCCTCGATGTTGGAGGCTGCCGAGTTGCCCGCCACGACCGTGGAGCCAAACGAGTTGACCGCCGACTGGATGACCACGTTGGAGAGGCTGAACACGGTGCTTTGCAGGCCGGCCGGCAGGCCGATGAGCAAAATCTGGGTCAGGGCCCCTTTGTGGAAGCCCAGCTTGTGCAGGTCGAGGTGGAGGGGACCCTCCTCTTTCAGAAGCAGGGCCGTGACCATGCAGGCGGAAACCGTCTGGCTGATGATGGTCGCCAGCGCGACGCCGGCCACGCTCATCTGGAAACCAATGACGAAGACCAGATTCAGGATGACATTGATGACGCCTGCCGTCGCCAGGCAGAACAGCGGCCGTTTGGTGTCGCCCACGGCCCGCAGCAGTGCCGAGCTGAAGTTGTACAGCATGGTCATGGGCATCCCGAGAAAGTAAATTTTCAGGTAGAGGGTGGCCAGGTCAATGACATCCTCCGGGCTGGACATCAGCTCCAACAGGCCCCGGGCCACAAAAAAGCCCACGCCCGCCAGCAGCACACCGCTGACAAGGCCCAGCGTCACCGCCGTGTGGACAGTATTCTGCACGCCCTGATCGTCCCGCGCGCCAAAGCAGCGGGCAGCCACAACGTTGGCACCCAGCGAGAGGCCCACAAACAGGTTGACCAGCAGGTTGATGAGGGCACCGTTGGAGCCCACCGCCGCCAGAGCGGTGCTGCCCGCAAAGCGGCCCACCGTCACAACGTCTGCTGCGTTGAACAGCAGCTGCAAAATGCTGGACGCCGCCAGCGGGAGCGAAAACAGGATGATTTTTTGCAGCATCGGGCCGCTGGTCAGATCGCCAGAACGGGAAATCTGCGCCATGGAAAATCCGCCTCCTTTGAACAAGCTTTTTCTTGCATTTCTTACACTTTGTATTGTTAAAATCGTTCCAAAATCAGTCCTGCCCGGAGGCAGGACGCAACTTCATATTATAGCACCCGGAGTGTAAAAAGCAAGTAAAAAGCAAGTAAAAACGTAAAATGCTGAAAAGGAAGCGGAATGCGGCAGGCCGGGCGGGGCGGCAAGGGAGAAAACCAGCCAGATGATACAACAAAACAGGCGTTTTTCAAAAACCGATGCAGCCCATACTCGGAACAGGGCGTGCGGAAATCCGCCCCGCCGAATTGAAAATTGTCGAGCCCCTTGTTATAATAGGAGCGCAACCAAAACCAAAGGGAGGAACCTCCATGTATCGGAATGGAATCAAGCGGCTGCTGGCCGTTATTTTATCACTGGGCGGCATGATCTGCCTTTCGCCCCTGCTGCTGGTGCTCTGCATCGCCATCAAGCTGGATTCGCCCGGCCCGGTGTTTTTCAAGCAGAAACGGGTGGGCATCCACAAACAGCATTTCAATATCCTGAAATTCCGCACCATGCGGATCGACACCCCCCACGATATGCCCACTCATCTCCTCCACGACCCGGACCAGTATATCACCCGGGTGGGGCGGTTCCTGCGCAAGACCAGCCTGGACGAGCTGCCCCAGCTGTGGAACATCTTTGTGGGCGACATGGCGGTCATCGGCCCCCGGCCGGCCCTCTGGAACCAGTACGACCTGCTGGCCGAGCGGGACAAATACGGTGCCAATGATGTCCGCCCCGGCCTGACGGGCTGGGCCCAGATCCATGGCCGCGATGAGCTGGAGATCGCCGATAAGGCCCGGCTGGACGGCTACTATGTGGAGCACCTGAGCTTTGGGCTGGACGTGAAGTGCTTCTTTGGCACCATCAGGGCGGTGCTGGACCACGATGGTGTCGTGGAGGGCGGCACGGGGACGCTGCATCATAAGAAGTAAAACCTCTCAGTCTCGCTGGCATCGAGCAAAGCGAAGAGGACGGAGAGGTTTAATCGGCGTTTCGGGTTGATTTATGCCGAAAATGTTATATAATAGGATAGATAACGGAACACCAAAAAGGAGGATTTCCATGAATCGCACCTACATCCAAGAGGTACCCAAGGAAATTGGAAACACGATCAAGGTGCAGGGTTTCATTGAGAACCTGCGCAACAGCAAGGCCATGGCCTTTATCGTGCTCAAAGATATTACCGGCAAGCTTCAGATCACCGTCGAGAAAGCCGACCACCCCGAGCTGGTGGACACCATCGACAAGCTGACCCCGGATTCGGTCATCACCGTCACCGGCAAGGTGGTGGAGAACGATTACGTCAAGATGGGCGGCATCGAGATGATCCCCTCGGAGATCGAGATCGAGAGCATTGCGGATGCACTGCCCATCGTCCGCAAGGAGATCGCGGCCACCAAGAAGAAAAAGGCCGTCGAGCGCTCCAGCATCGACCAGCGCATTGATTATCGCTGGATCGACCTGCGCACCGATGAGAACCAGCTGATGTTCAAGGCACAGAGCTGCTTCGTCAACGCGATGCGCAAGTTCCTGCTGGATCGCAGCTTCATCGAGATCCACACCCCCAAGCTGATCGCCGCGGCCAGCGAGAGTGGCTCTGAGGTGTTCAAGGTGGATTACTTTGACCGCAACGCCTATCTGGCACAGAGCCCCCAGTTCTATAAGCAGATGGCCATGGCGGCCGGCTTCGAGCGCATTTTTGAGACGGGCCCTGTCTTCCGCGCCGAGAAGAGCTACACCAACAAGCACTCCACCGAGTTCTCCGGCTTTGACCTCGAGTTCAGCTACATCACCTCTTACCGTGATGTCATGAAGATGGAGGAGGAGCTGCTGACGGCCGGCCTGAAAGCCGTCAAGGAGGCCTACGGCGACCAGATCAAGGAGCTGTTCGGCCAGGAAGTCATCGTGCCGGAGACTCCGTTCCCCGTGGTCAAGCTGGCCGACCTGTACAAGGGCCTGGAAGAAGAGTTCGGCTACACCGTCGATGAGTCCGAAAAAGGCGATCTGACCACCGAGGCCGAGCGCCTGAGCTACGAGTGGGTCAAGAAGCACTACAACCACGAGTTCCTCTTCATCACTGATTATTCCGCGGAGAAGCGCGCGTTCTACCACATGCGCGACGAGAACGGCGTGCCCCAGGGCTACGACCTGATCTGGCGCGGCGTGGAGATCACCACCGGTGCCCAGCGTGAGCACCGCTACGAGGTGCTGAAGAAGCAGGCAGAGGAAAAGGGCCTGGCCGAGGACGTCAAGTTCTATCTGGAGTTCTTCCAGTATGGCTGCCCCCCGCACGGCGGCTTTGGCCTGGGCATCGACCGCCTGACCATGCTGCTCTGCGGCCTGTCCATCAAGGACGCGGAGTTCCTGTTCCGCGGCCCCAACCGTTTGACTCCGTGATGCGGCACAGTTCAAAGAATAAATAACAAAAGGAGCGCTGTTTCGTTGGAAACAGCGCTCCTTTTTATCTGCGTGTCTGAAACGGGAAAGGAGAAATTACTTCTTCAGGTAGATGTGGTGGGGCAGGCCTGCGATGTACAGCGGGGTCAGCTCTGCCTGAATGAGCGGACGCGCGTAATCGAGGAAGTCCTCCGTCATCTGGGTATGGTTCTCGTTCATCCAGCTCAGCGGCACTTTCTTCTCCAGGTTTGCCACCTCGCTGATGGGGTGGAGCTCGGTGGTACACTGGTACGGGCTGTTGGAGATGCGCTTCAGGGCGACCATCTGGCCGGTGACACCCTCAAAGGCGGCCTTGGCGGCAGCACCGCCGACCTGATAAGCCTCGGTGATGTCGGTGCGGCTGGTCAGGTGGCCAGCGCAGCGCTGCAGGGTAGAAAGCTCGATGCAGCGGGTCTTGGTGTCCAGGCTGCGGGCCACGGTGTTGGCCAGGAAGCGGGCGGTACCGGTCAGGGCTTTGTGGCCGAATGCGTCCACCGCGTGCACATCGTCAGCCAGCTCGCAGACATAACGGCCATCCTCCAGCTTGACGCCCTCGGAGACGGCGATCACGATGCTGGGCTTCTTCTCCTGCATGACGCGGACTTTCTCAATGAAGTGGTCCACATTGAACGGGACTTCGGGCAGGCAGATCATATCCACGCCCTCGCAGTCATCGCCCTTGGCCAGAGCGGCGGCAGCGGTCAGCCAGCCGGCGTTGCGGCCCATGATCTCCACCACGGTGACATACTTGGTGCCGTAAACGGTAGCGTCGCGGATGATCTCTTTCATCACCACGCCGATGTACTTGGCAGCAGAGCCGTAGCCGGGGGTGTGGTCGGTGACCATCAGGTCGTTGTCGATGGTCTTGGGCACGCCCATAAAGCGGATGTCGCTCTGGATGCGTGCGCCGTAATCTGCCAGTTTGCCGATGGTGTCCATGGAGTCGTTGCCGCCGATGTAGAAGAAGTAACCGATGTTCAGCTTCTCCAGGATGGCAAACAGCTTCTTGTACACAGCTTCATCGGTGTGCCAGTCCGGCAGTTTGTAGCGGCAGCTGCCCAGGAAGCTGGACGGTGTGCGCTTGAGCAGTTCGATGTCGAGATCGTCCGTCAGCAGGGTGGACAGATCCACCACGCGCTCCTCCAGCAGGCCTGCAACACCGTTGCACATGCCGTATACGACATCGGCACCGCGGCTCTTGCAGCTCTCGAACACACCGGCCAGACTTGCGTTGATAACGGAAGTAGGACCGCCAGACTGACCAACGATTGCATTTTTACCCATGATGATTTCTCCTTTGTTTTTTCTGTTTCGGCTTTTATTCTAAAATCGTGCAGGGAGCACGAAAACAGACGCGGAAAGGGGGACAAAGGCTTTGCCCGGCCGCCCGGGCAGAACAAGATTTACAGACGGATGTGGCGCGGAGTACCGTTGACGTAAACGGGGGTCACTTCGTCCAGAATCAGCGGGCGGGCGTACTCCTCAAAGGCCGCCGTCACCTGCATCCCGTCCGGGGCGATCCAGTCCAGGGGCACTTTCTTCTCCAGGTTTGCCACCTGCTGCACATCCACCGACTCGGTGATGCACTGGTAAGGGTAGCTGGAGATCCGCTTGAGGGCGATCATCCGGCCCGTCTCGCCTGCAAAGGCTGCTGCTGCGGCGGCGCCACCCACGGCGTAAGCCTCGTTCACGTCGGTGCGGCTGGCCAGATGGCTGGCGCAGCGCTGCAGGGTCGAGAACTCAATGGCGCGGCTCTTGCAGCCCAGCTTCTCGTGGATGAGCTCGGAGAGGTAGCGGCTGGTGCCGCTCAGGATGGCCTTGTGGCCAAAGGCGTCCAGCTGCCCGGCCCCGGAGACGAGGTCGCACAGGTAGGTGCCGTCAGCCGTCTTGACGCCCTCGCTGGCCGCGATGATGACATTGGGCTTGGTGCGCTGCAGCTCGTCCACCTTGGCCAGGAATTTTTCCGGGTCAAAGGGGACTTCCGGCAGGAGGATGAGGTCCGGGCCGTCACAGTCCTCGCCGCCGGCCAGACAGGCCGCACCGGCCAGCCAGCCCGCGTGGCGGCCCATGATCTCGGCCACCGTCACGCTGCGGATGTTGTAAACAGAGGAATCACGGATGACCTCCTTGAGGATGGTGGCAATGTACTTGGCGGCAGAGCCGTAGCCCGGCGTGTGGTCTGTCAGGCAGAGGTCGTTGTCGATGGTCTTGGGGACCCCGATGAACCGGACGCTGCTGCCCACCTTGGCTCCGTAGCGGGAAAGCTTTGCAATGGTGTCCATGGAGTCGTTGCCGCCAATGTAGAACACCGCGCAGATGTCGTATTTGTCAAACAGGGTAAACAGTTTGACGAACGGGGTGGAATCCGTCTCCGGGTCCGGCAGCTTGAAACGGCAGCTGCCCAGATAGCTGGAGGGGGTGCGCTTGAGCAGCTCAATGCTCATGCGGTCGTCCAGCAGGACGTTCAGCTCCAGCAGCTCTTCTTTGAGCAATCCCTCAATGCCGTACTTCATACCGTAGACGGTATCCGCGCCCAGGCTGCGGGCCGCCTTGTACACGCCCGCCAGACTGGAATTGATGACGGCCGTGGGGCCGCCGCTCTGGCCGATGATGATGTTCTTGGCCATGAAAACCTCCTTCTTACCGATCCGAAAAAATTTCTACTTCCGCAGCCGCTTTCCGCGCGGCTCCCGCATGGTGTGCGATACGCCCTGCACTGCGTGTCGCGGCGGGAATGGTGAACCAACGGCTGCAAGTAGTACAAAAATGGTGACAGCATGTGAATGCACTTCAAGAAATAGGTACAAAAACTGTCACATTTCTATTGTAACCGTTTTGCCTGTTGTATGCAAGCCCTAATTGGTTGCATGGGCAAAAAAATTATGCTACAATAAAACCCGCACAGTCTGAAAAATGGCTGCGCGGCGGATAACACGCAATTTTCCGGGCAGAATACCCGTATTATAAAGAAAAGAACTGGAAGAAAACGAGGGCGGAAAAAGACGATGGGCATTTCACATGAGTATCATGCTGCCCGCGGCCATGGGCAGCGGGGCGGCGCGGGCGGCAAACTGCGGCTGCTGGGAGTCATTGCGGCCATTTTGATCTTGTCGTTTGCCATTACAGCCATTCTGGAAAATGGCCAGAAGCATCAGGACGAGGCAGAGCAGACGGCCACGGCAGGCACGGCGCAGAACATTCTGGCTCCGCTGCCCATGCAGGGCAGTGCCGGCGCGGACAGCGCCACGGCCAACGGTGACAGCAGTGCCACAGCCAACGCAGGCGGCGGTACGGCGGTGACACTGGAGCAGTTTGGCCCGGCCCGGCAGACGGCAGGGGCATATCACGTCAAAGCCTATGACAGCAGCGTGATCCGTCAGCCCGGCTGCGGACAGGTGGACCTGAGCTACTTCTCGGATGCCGCGTTCCTGGGCGACAGCCTGACGGTCGGCTTTTCGGACTACAGCATCAACCTGGGCGGGGCGCTCATCTGCGGCTACACAGGTGTTGGCCCGGATGCCATCGTCAACCGGAGCGCTGTCAAGAGCAGTGTGCGCGGGCAGGAAGTGGCGCTGGATGTGCTGGCAGCCGCGCAGCCCAAAAAGCTGTATCTCCTGCTGGGCACCAACACCCTGACCACGCTGGGGGCGGCAGACCGCTTCCTGGCCTATTACGGCCAGATGCTGGACCTGCTGCGGCAGGCATTGGGGGACGACTGCGTGATCTATGTGCAGTCCATCCCGCCGGTACGGCCGGAAGCCGCGGCCGAAAAGCCGGGCCTCGCCAGTGATGTCCTCCGCTCGGTGAATGAGCAGCTGGCCCAGCTGGCAGCGCAGAAAGGCTGCGTTTATCTGGACCTGTGGGAGGCGATGGCAGACGGTGAGGGCAACCTGAAAGAGGTGCTGGCCGCCCCGGACGGCGTCCACTTCTCGGCGGGCAATGGCTACGGTGCCTGGGTCACCTACCTGCGCAACCATGCAAAGTATGCCTCCACCAATGCCTGGACCCTGGGCAGCGCGTACGCGGTGAACTGAAAATTTGTGATTGGAACAAACAAAAATCCCCGATGCTCTCGGTTGTGAGAACATCGGGGATTTTGTACGATTTGATTTTAACGCGGCAGCTTACTTCAGCTTGCTCTTGGCTTTCATGCGCTGCTCGTGGTTCAGGATCTGCTTGCGGATGCGCAGGTTCTCCGGGGTGACCTCCAGCAGCTCGTCAGGTGCCAAGAACTCCAGGCAGCCCTCCAAGCTCAGCTTGCTGATGGGGATGAGGCGCAGAGCGTCGTCAGAGCCGGAAGCACGGGTATTGGTCAGGTGCTTGGTCTTGCAGACGTTGACATCCACATCCTCGCCGGAAGCGGTGTAGCCGATGACCATGCCCTCGTAGACCTTTTCGCCAGCGCCCACCAGCAGAGTGCCACGCTGCTGTGCGTTGAACAGGCCGTAGGTGACAGCCTCGCCGGTCTCAAAGCTGACCAGAGAACCGGTGGAGCGGTTGGCGATCATGCCAGCCCAGACGTCATAGCCGTCGAAGATCTGGTTGAGGATGCCCTCGCCGTGGGTATCGGTCAGGAACTGGTTGCGGTAGCCGAACAGGCCGCGGCTGGGCATCCGGAACTCCAGGCGGACACGGTCGGTGCCCAGGGACTCCATCTGCTGCAGGACGGCCTTGCGCTGGCCCAGACCGGTCATGACAGCGCCCTGATACTGGGCCGGGACGTCGATGACAACGTGCTCCATAGGCTCGTAGGTCTTGCCGTCGATGACCTTTGTCAGAACATGCGGGGGAGAGACCTGCAGCTCATAACCCTCACGGCGCATGGTCTCGATGAGGATGGACAGGTGCATCTCGCCACGGCCCATGACACGGAACGAATCGGTGGTGGCAGAGTCTTCCACTTTCAGAGCAACGTCTTTCAGCAGCTCTTTCTGCAGGCGGTCACGGATCTGACGGCTGGTGACGAATTTGCCCTCACGGCCAGCCAGGGGGCTGTCGTTGACAGAGAACGTCATCTCCACGGTCGGGTCGTTGATCTTGACAAAGGGCAGCGGCTCCACCTGGGAGGGGCTGCACAGGGTGTTGCCGATGGTGACATCGGGCAGGCCGGAGAATGCGACGATATCGCCTGCGGTGATGTTGTCGCAGGGCTGACGGCCGTTGGCCTGGAAGTCATACAGCTTGGTCAGGCGGCCACGCATCTTCAGGTCGGGGTTGTGCCAGTCGCAGACGACGACTTCCTCGCCCACCTTGGCCACGCCGTTCTGGATGCGGCCAATGCCGATGCGGCCGACGAACTCGTTGTAGTCCACGGAGGACACCAGCATCTGAAACGGAGCCGCGGGGTCGCCCTCAGGCGGCTTGATGGTGCTCAGCAGGGTATCGAACAGGGGGACCAGATCGGTGCCGGGGACATCCGGATCCAGGCTGGCAGTGCCCTGACGGCCGCAGCAGAACAGCATGGGGCAGTCCAGCTGCTCATCGGTAGCGCCCAGATCCATCAGCAGGTAGAGCACTTCGTCGATGACTTCCTTGATGCGGGCATCAGGACGGTCAATCTTATTGATGGCCACCACCAGGCTCAGGTTCTGCTGCAGGGCTTTCTGCAGCACGAAACGGGTCTGGGGCATGCAGCCCTCGGCAGCGTCCACCAGCAGCAGAACGCCGTTGACCATCTTCAGCACGCGCTCCACCTCGCCGCCAAAGTCGGCGTGGCCCGGGGTATCAACAATGTTGATCTTGACACCCTTGTAGGTGCAGGAGCAGTTCTTGGCCAGAATAGTAATGCCGCGCTCACGCTCGATATCGCCGCTGTCCATGACACGCTCGGCGACGACCTGGTTATCACGGAATGCACCGCTCTGATGCAGCATTGCGTCCACCAGAGTGGTTTTGCCGTGGTCAACGTGAGCGATAATGGCAACGTTGCGCAAATCGTTACGAACCATAAAAACAACCTCTCTATTTTGAATCTTGTGTAGAAGTTACGTCATACATTTTTCAGTTTATCGCAATTCAGGGTGGTTTGTCAAGATTGTCTAAAAAATTTTTCAAGGTTTCGGCGTTTTGCCCGAGAAACACGCTGCGATTTGGGCAGAAGACAACCGACGAATGTGGTATAATTGGGCTGGAATCCAAACCGTACCGGGAGGTGTGTTTATGAAACTGACATTTTTGGGTGCGAACCATGAAGTAACAGGCAGCTGTACACTGCTGGAAGCAGCCGGGCAGCGCTACCTGATCGACTGCGGCATGGAACAGGGCAAGGACATCTACGAGAACCAGCCCATCCCGGTGGCCCCAGGTGAGATCGACGGTGTGCTGGCGACGCATGCCCACATCGACCATACCGGCCTGCTGCCATTGCTGGTGCGCAACGGCTTCCGGGGTAAAATTTACGCCACCAAGCCGACCACGGAGCTGTGCGACATTATGCTGCGGGACTCGGCGCACATTCAGGAATTTGAAGCTGAGTGGAAAAACCGCAAGGCAAAGCGTGCCGGTGACGCCCCGGTTGAGCCGATGTACACGGTGCAGGACGCCGAAGCGGCCATGAAGCTGTTCATCGGCGTGGATTATGAGACGAAAGTGGAGCTGGCCCCCGGGCTGGAGATCCGCTTTGTGGACGTGGGCCATTTGCTGGGCTCCTCCAGCATCGAGATCTGGGTCACGGAAAACGGCAGCACCACCAAGCTGGTCTTCTCGGGGGATATCGGCAACACCAACCAGCCCCTCATCAAGGACCCGGCCTACATCACGGACGCCGACTATGTGGTGATGGAATCCACTTACGGCGACCGCCTCCACGGTCCCAAGCCCGATTATGTGGCGGAGCTGAGCAAGATTTTACAGCGGACGTTCGACCGGGGCGGCAATGTGGTCATCCCCAGCTTTGCGGTGGGCCGCACCCAGGAGCTGCTCTACTTCATCCGGGAGATCAAGGAAAAAGGTCTTGTCACCGGCCACGGAAACTTCCCGGTCTACATCGACAGCCCGCTGGCCATTGAGGCCACTCGCATTTTCCAGAACACGGATGAAGAATGTTACGATACCGAGACCCGGGCGTTGCTGGACGCCAACATCAATCCGATCCAGTTCCCGGGGCTGCGGGTCAGTATTACCAGTGACGAATCCCGGATGATCAACGCCGACCCGGTGCCCAAAGTTATCATTTCGGCCAGCGGCATGTGCGAGGCGGGCCGTATCCGCCACCACCTCAAGCATAACCTCTGGCGGCCGGAATGCACCATCCTCTTCGTGGGTTATCAGGCCGTGGGTACTCTGGGCCGCACCTTAATAGATGGGGCAACCACCGTCAAGCTTTTCGGCGAGACCATCGAGGTGCAGGCGGACATCTGCCAGCTGACGGGCCTCTCCGGCCACGCGGACAAGGATGGTCTGCTCCGCTGGGTCAACTCCTTTGAGCCCAAGCCCAAGCGGGTGTTCATCGTCCACGGCAACGACGAGGTGGAGGACATCTTCGCCCAGACCCTGAAAGAGCAGGGCTTCACGGCCAGCGCACCCTACAACGGCGAGCAGTGGGGCATCGGGGCCGAGGGCGCTGTCTGCATCAAGGAGGGCAATCGTGTCCACATTGAGCATCGGCTCGGCGAGAGTGCAAGCCGTGCCGCCACCGTCTTCCAGCGGCTGGTCAGCGCCGGTAAGCGGCTGCTCCGCGTCATCGAGCACAACGAGGGCGGTGCCAACAAGGATCTGGCCAAGTTTGCCGACCAGATCAACGCCCTGTGCGACAAGTGGGACCGATAACGGCAAGCCAGATCATCATAGGGAAAACAATAAGATAAACCAAAAGCACCGTGGTTCCGAAGAGCCACGGTGCTTTTCTGCATGGAGCGGGCAATGGGAATCGAACCCACCTCCTCAGCTTGGAAGGCTGATATACTAGCCGATGTACGATGCCCGCATTTGCAGGAAATAGTATAGCATGTTCCGGCGCAAATGTCCAGCCCGATTTTTGTGCGTTCCTTAAAGCACCGGAAAAGAATTCCGGAACGGCCTTGCTTTTCCATACGGCTCTGTTACAATAGAAAAGAACGGAGGTAGAGAGGATGGAGCCGGAAGCAGAGATCATTCGTGCGCAGCTGTTTGCCTTGCAGGATGAAACATACCGCACCTTTCACAGTGCGTTGATGCCCACCGTGCCGCCGGAAACGGTGATTGGCGTGCGCGTTCCGGCTCTGCGCAGGCTGGCAAAACAGCTCGCGGGCACAGCGCAGGCAGAGGTGTTTTTACAGGCCCTGCCGCATGGATACTACGAAGAGAACAACCTCCACGCGTTCCTGATCGAGCTCATCCGGGACTACGACAGGGCGCTGGCTGAAACGGAAGCGTTCCTGCCCTACATCAACAACTGGGCCACCTGCGACTGCTTCTGCCCCAAAGTGTTTGCGAAGCACAAGAAGGAGCTGCTGGTGCCCATTCGCCGCTGGCTGGATTCGGGTGATGTATACACCGTGCGCTATGGCATGGAGATGCTGATGCGCTATTATCTGGATGATGCATTCCGGCCGGAATATCTGGAATGGGTGGCCGATGTGCGCAGCACGGAATACTATATCAATATGATGCGGGCATGGTATTTTGCCACGGCACTGGCAAAACAGCCGGATGCCGCGCTGCCGTGGCTCACAGAAAAGCGGCTGGATCTGTGGACCCACAACAAAGCCATCCAGAAAGCGGTGGAAAGCCGCCGCATTCCGCCCGGAATGAAGCAGCTGCTGCGCGGTCTGCGCAGCCGTTCATAAAAGCTTCCGGATTTCCGCGCAGATTTCCTGTTTACTTTATGCAGGTTTTATTGTAAAATATACTTGAATAACAATGCCGGGCATAGACCCGACGAAATATAAACAGGTGGTGTTTGGATTATGGCATTGAAATATCAGCGTATCCTTCTTAAGATCAGCGGCGAAGCACTGGGCGGCGAAAAAGGCACGGGCTTTGATGAGCCCACCATGGACGCCATCTGTGGCGGCGTGAAGAAAGCCCATGAGCTGGGCGTGCAGATCGGCATTGTGGTTGGCGGCGGCAACTTCTGGCGCGGCCGTTCCAGCGGCAAGATGGAGCGCACCCTGGCCGATAAGATCGGGATGCTGGCAACGGTGATGAACGCGCTGGCCGTCTCCGACAAGCTGGAGCAGCTGGGTGTGCAGACCGAGGTGTTTACCTCCATCACCATGCCGCAGGTGGCTCCGGCTTTTACCCGCAAGGATGCTCTGCGCGCCATGGAGGAGGGCAAGATCGCCATTTTCGGCGGCGGCACGGGCAACCCGTTCTTCTCCACCGATACCACCACGGCTCTGCGTGCCGTTGAGGTCTCGGCGGACATTATGTTCAAGGCCACCATGGTGGATGGCGTCTACGATAAGGATCCCCACAAGTACCCCGACGCCAAGAAGTACGATACCCTGACCTTTACCAAGGTGCTGGAAGACCGGCTGGCCGTTATGGACGGCACGGCTGCCACCCTCTGCCGGGACAACAAGCTCCCCATCCTCGTGTTTGACCTGGCCGACCCGGACAACATTGCCCGCGCCGTGCAGGGCGAGAATGTGGGGACGCTGGTCTACGAGGGCTGAGATAATATCCCGAACGCCATCATAGAATGAACCAGCCGCGCTTTGGCTGGTTAATGATAAGAAACAGGAGACTAGGACAATGAGCAGCAACACCAAGGCATTTGAAGAGAAAATGAAGAGCTCTGTGGAGCATCTGAACCGTGAGCTGGCCGCTGTGCGTGCAGGCCGCGCAAACCCCGCTGTGCTGGATAAGGTCAGCGTGGATTACTATGGTGCGCCCACTCCCATCCAGCAGGTGGCATCCGTGGCCGTCAGCGAGGCCCGCACCCTGACCATTACTCCCTGGGACCGCAGCCTGCTGCGTGCCATCAGCAAGGCCATCATGGCCAGCGATGTGGGCATCACCCCCATTGACGACGGCCAGACCATCCGCCTGAACTTCCCGGCTCCCAACGAGGAGCGCCGCAAGCAGCTGGCGAAGGAAGTCTCCAAGCTGGGCGAGGAGGCCAAGGTGGCTGTCCGCAATGTCCGCCGCGAGGCCATGGACAAGGCCAAGGCGATGAAGAAGACCGGTGAGCTGACCGAGGACACCCAGAAGACCATGGAAGAGGATGTCCAGAAGCTGACGGACAAGTATATCAAGAACATTGACGCCGCTGTTGAAGAAAAGCAGAAAGAGATCATGTCCGTCTGATCGGCCGCGGTAAACGAAAAACAGGAGGTGCCGTGCGCTTGGAACAGGTGCGCGGCACTTTTTTCCAGACCCGGGGAGGGGAGACCCTCTCCGCAAACGCAGGAGGATCTTTCATGAACCATCCCAAAGAATTTGCCGAGGGCCTGTCCATCGGCATCATCATGGACGGCAATGGCCGCTGGGCCAAGCAGCGGGGCCTGCCCCGCACGGCCGGGCACAAAAAGGGTGCCGCCGTCTTCCAGGACATCGCCAACTACTGCGAGGAGCTGGGGGTTTCGTCGGTGTATTTCTACGCGTTCTCGACGGAAAACTGGAAGCGCCCGCTGGAAGAAGTCAGCGCCATCATGAAGCTGTTTGGCGAGTACCTGCTCAAGGGCTTCAATTATAAGGACCGCAACATCCGCATCAAGTTCCTGGGCGACCGCGCCGCGCTGGACCCCAAGCTCCAGAAGCTGATGAACGAGCTGGAGGAAGACTCCGCTCACAAGACGGGCATGACCCTGAACATTGCCGTCAACTACGGCGGCCGCCCGGAGATCGTGCGGGCGGCCCGGCAGCTGGCCGAGAAAGTCAAGGCCGGGGAACTTCAGCCGGAGGACATCACCGAGGAGATGATGTCGGACGCCATGTATACCACCGGCCAGAAAGACCCGGATTTCATCCTCCGTCCCTCGGGCGAGAAGCGGCTGTCCAACTTCATGCTCTGGCAGGCTGCCTATTCCGAGCTGGTAGAGATGGATGTTCTCTGGCCTGATTTCACCCGCGACGACCTGGACGCCGCCATCACGGAATTCAACAAGCGCTCCCGTCGGTTCGGCGGCATCTGAACAAAAGCCGCCCCGGCAGATTTCCAAAGGAGAAACAAAACCCTATGAAAACAAGAATCATCACAGCCGTTGTGGGCATCGTCGTCCTCATTGGCGTTCTGTTCACGTTTGACACCCTGATCTTTAATCTGGTCATCACGGCCATCACCCTCATTGCTCTCCATGAAATTTACGCGGCCCTCGGTTTTGAGAAGCAGGGCTGGCCGCTCTTTGGGGTTCTGGTGCCATACACATTCCTGGTCATGCTGTCGAGTTATGAGCTCTACCGCCGTCTGGTCATGCCCGCCTCGTTCCTGGTGGTGCTGTTCTATGCTATCTATCTGGTGGTGCGCAACGGGACCATCAGCTACCAGAAAGCCAGCGGCCTTGCGATGTTTTCGGGCATTGTGATCTTCTGCTTCTACTCGTTCATCCGGCTCAAGGAGCTGCTGCCCGTGGAGGAATACGGCTATGACGCCGTCTTCTTCATCCTGCTCATCCTCTGCTTTGCCTGGGGCGGCGATACCTGCGCCTACTTTGCAGGCCGCGCGTTCGGCAAGCACAAGCTCTGCCCGGTGGTCAGCCCTAAAAAGACCGTGGAGGGTGCCATTGGCGGCGTGCTGGGCACGATGGTGTTCGGCGTGGCGGCGACCCTCATTTATTCCATCGCGGCGGACCGGATGGAGGCCTTTACCCGCTCCAACATCGGTGTTTCGATGTACGTTGTCATTGCGCTGCTGGCCTGTGTGGCGGCGGTGCTGGGCATTTATGGCGACCTGTTTGCCAGCGTGGTCAAGCGCCAGTGCGGCATCAAGGATTACGGCACCATTTTTCCGGGCCATGGCGGCATCCTGGACCGCTTTGACAGTGTGATGTTCATTGCACCGTTCGTCACCATGGTGATCACGGCGGTCTTCTATCAGTAACCATAGGAGGAAGCTTTTTATGTCGAAAAAAATTACGCTTCTGGGCTCCACCGGTTCCATCGGCACCCAGAGTCTGGATGTCATCCGTGCACAGGGCTATGAGGTGTTTGGCCTCTCGGCCCACAGCCACGTGGATAAAATTCTCGAACAGGTGGAGGAATTTCACCCCAAGTACGTCTGCATGACCAACCCTGAGGCTGCCGCCAAACTGGACGCGGCCCTCTCCGGACGTGCCAACGCGCCCAAGCTGCTGGTGGGCCCCGAGGGCCTGAAAGAGCTGGCCGCCATGGACGGCACCGATGTGGTGCTGAACAGCGTGGTGGGCATCGCGGGTCTGGGTGCCAGCCTGACCGCCATTGAGAGCGGCCACGATCTGGCGCTGGCCAACAAAGAGAGCCTTGTCACGGGCGGCCATCTGGTCACTCAGGCGGTGGCAAAGCACGGCGTCAAGCTGCTGCCCGTGGACAGTGAGCACTCTGCCATCTTCCAGTGCCTGCAGGATAAAGAGAGTGCCAAGAGCCTGACCAAGATTCTGCTCACGGCTTCCGGCGGCCCGTTCTTCGGGATGAAGACCGAGGAGCTGCGGGGCAAGACCAAGGCCGATGCCCTCAAGCACCCCAACTGGAACATGGGCGCCAAGATCACCATTGACTCCGCTACCCTGATGAACAAGGGTCTGGAGCTCATCGAGGCCGTCTGGCTGTTCGGCCTGCCCCCGGAAAAAATCCAGATCGTGGTCCAGCGCCAGAGCATCGTCCACTCGGCCGTGCAGTACAGCGACAACTCCATCATTGCACAGCTGGGCGTGCCCGATATGCGCATTCCCATCCAGTATGCCCTGACCTACCCGGCCCGTGTGCCGGGCGTGGTGCCGGAGCTGGATTTCACCACCCTCAAACTGCTGACCTTTGATGTGGCTGACGAAGAGACGTTCCGCTGCCTGGCGGCCTGCAAAAAGGCCATCAAGAAAGGCGGCCTCGGCCCCTGCGCCGCCAACGGTGCCAACGAGGAGGCCGTCAAGCTCTTCCTCGAAGACAAGATCGGCTTCCTGGACATTGGCCGTCTGGTGGAGGCTGTGGTGGACAGCGACAGCTTTGGCGGCGACTATACCCTCGCTGATGTGTACGAGTGCGACAAGATGGCTCGCGCGTTCGTGCGGGCACACCTGTAAACCGGAGAAGCTATGTCTTTTATTATCACGTTTCTGGCAGCCCTCTTTGTCTTTGGCGCGGTGATCGCCATTCACGAGTTCGGCCACTTTGCGGTGGCAAAGCTCTGCGGCGTGCAGGTCAACGAGTTTTCCATTGGCATGGGCCCGGCGCTGTGGCATAAAATTTACCATGGCACCCAGTACAGCCTGCGGCTGCTCCCGGTGGGCGGCTATGTGGCGCTGGAGGGCGAGGAAAGCCCCGAAAGCCAGCAGGCGGAGACCCTCCGCGACACGCCAGAGCCTCCCCTGACAGGGGAGGTGGCTGCGCGGCAGCCGGAGAGGTTTGGCAAGCCTCTGAACGAGGCGGCCGTCTGGCAGCGGATGCTGGTGATGGCGGCCGGCGCGTTCATGAACTTTGTGCTGGGCTTTGTGGTGCTGGTGCTGCTGATCTCCGCCCGGAACGAGCCCATCACCAGCCGGGTCATTTATAAAATCAACGAGGGGGCGCTCTGCGGCCAGACAGGTCTGGAAGCAGGGGACAAGGTGCTGGCCGTCAACGGACGGCGGTGCTTTGTGGCCAACGATATGATCTATGAGCTGGTGCGCGCCGAGCAGTATCGCGCGGATTTTACCGTCCTGCGGGATGGCAAGACTGTGGAACTGCCGGATGTCCAGTTTGATACCTGGGTGGATGACTCCGGCGAGACCCATATGAGCCTCGGCTTTACGGTCTACGGCATCCAGAAAACGCCCCTCAATGTCCTGAAAGAGGCGGGCAACAGCGTGCTCTATTACGGGCGGATCATCTACACCTCGCTGGCGGACCTTGTGCGCGGGCGGGAGAGCATCAACGATCTTTCCGGCCCGGTGGGCATCGTAACAGCCATCGGGCAGGCGGCCAGCTATGGCTGGCAGGATCTGCTGGAACTGCTGGCGCTCATTACCATCAACGTGGGCATCCTCAATCTGCTGCCGTTCCCGGCGCTGGATGGCGGCAAGATCGTTTTCCTCCTGATCGAGGGGATCACGGGCTATGCCGTGCCGGAAAAGATCCAGGGCAGCCTGACCGTGGCGGCTTTTGCGCTGTTGTTCGGTCTGATGATTTTTGCAACGTACAACGATATTCTCCGGCTCATTACCGGGGCGATTTGACGAAAGGAAGTAAACCATGCGGCAGCTGAAACGAGAAGTGAAGATCGGCAATGTGACCATCGGCGGCAAAAACCCCATCGCCGTGCAGACCATGCTGAATGTTCCGGTGGAGGATATTGAGGGCAACGTGGCCCAGGCCAAGCGCTGTGAGGCAGCAGGCTGCCAGATCCTGCGGGTGACCTGCCCCAGTGCCGCCGATGCCAAGTGCATCGAGGCGGTCAAAAATGCCGTCAACATCCCCATCGTGGCGGACATCCATTTTGATTACAAGGCTGCACTGGCCTGTGCAGACGTGGGCGTGGATAAAATTCGCATCAACCCGGGCAACATCGGCGACGATGACCGCGTGAAAGCCGTCGTGCAGGCCTGCCAGCAGAAGAATATCCCCATCCGCATCGGCGTCAACGGCGGCAGCCTGGAAAAGCACATCCTGGCCAAGTACGGCGCTCCCGTGCCGGAGGCCATGGTGGAGAGCGCCCTGTATCACGTCCGTCTGCTGGAAAAGTTTGATTTCAACAACATCGTCATCTCCATCAAGAACTCCAACGTGCCCCGCATGATGGAGGCATACCGCCAGCTGAGTGCCGTGACGGACTACCCGCTGCATGTGGGCGTCACCGAGGCTGGCACCTACCAGATGGGCCTGCTCAAGAGCGGCATGGGCATTGGCGGAATGCTGCTGGAGGGCATCGGCGATACCATCCGCGTCTCGCTGGCTGCTGAGCCGGAAAAAGAGGTGGAAGCAGGCTACAACATCCTGCGTGCCGTCGGCTTCCCGGTGGCGGGCCCGGAGGTCATCACCTGCCCCACCTGCGGCCGCACCCAGTACCCCTGCACCGAGATCGCCAACGAGGTGGAAAAACGTCTGCAGGGCTATAAGAAATCCATCAAGGTGGCCGTTATGGGCTGTGTTGTCAACGGCCCCGGTGAGGCCCGCGAGGCCGACATCGGCATTGCCGGCGGCAAGGGCGAGGCGGTGCTGTTTATCCACGGCCAGCCCATCAAGAAGCTGACGGGTGACAACATCCTCGATCAGTTCATGGATGAGATTTATAAGCTGTAAGCAATCATGATAAAGCAATACTGCCACGCCTGAAAACCGGGCGCGGCAGTTTGTGCTGTTTATTCCCCAACACAAAGGAGTATCACTGTGACACCACTCGTTTCCCAGCTCTGGCCGCAGTTTATGGTAGACCCGGCGTTTGCATCCTGCTTTGGGCAGGTCATTGTGGAGCGCGCCCGGATGCTGCGGCAGGAAAGGCAGGTGATCTTTACCCTGCGCAGCGCCGCCCCGCTGGACAAAGGCCTGTGCGCGCGGCTGCTGGCCTCGCTGCAGCCGGGCTATGAGGGCTTTGAACTGAAAATTGAGAACCTCTTCGGTTACGCTTCCATGGACGAAGCTGCCCTGCGGGAGCTGATGGAGGAGATGAAGCGGGACGGCGTGCCCATCAACGGCTTTCTGGACCGGTGCAAGATCAGCATTACGGGCCAGAATATCCGCATCGGTGTCTGCCACGGCACCAAGTTTTTGCAGGAGATGGGTTTTGAGGATCTGCTGGCCCAGCGGGTAGCCACCCATACGGGGGTCAAGCCCAAAGTGACCCTGCAGAGCGCGGTGGATGAGGCGGAACAGCGCCAGATGGAAGAAAAGCTGGAGCGCAAGATCGCGCCGCCGGTGGTCAAATTTGAGAAGAAGAACACGGCCCCCTCCATCAAGGTGGAAGGCCTGGACCTGACGGACAAGCCCGTGACCATTTTCCACGGCAAGATGTTCTCCCCAAAGAACCTCACCCCCCTCAAAGATCTGGGCGGCGAGGGCGGCAAGTGCATGATCTGGGGCGATGTCTTCTTTACCGAGGTCAAGGGCAATTTCCGCAAAATCTACACCGTTTCCATCACGGACTACACGGGCTCCATCAATCTGAAAGTCCGTGCACAGGAGGGGGAGGACTGCTCCAAATGGGAGAGCATCCCCAAAGGGACGACGGTCATCGTCAAGGGCGACTGCACTTACGACAAATACGAGCACGACTACATCGTGTATCCCTACGATGTGCTGTTTGTGGAGCGGAAAAAGCGGGAGGACACCGCCCCGGTCAAGCGGGTGGAGCTCCACCTGCATACCAAGCTGTCCAGTATGGACGCTTTCTGTGACCCGGGCGGCATCGTCCGGCTGGCTCACCGGATGGGACACCCGGCCATTGCGATTACCGACCACGGTGTCTGTCAGGGCTACCCGGAGGCCATGCTGGCCGCTGATGACATCCACAAGAAAGACCCTGACTTCAAGCTCATCTACGGCTGTGAGGCCTACTTTGTGGACGATATGATCCCCTGCGTCTACGGTGTGAAAGATGAGCCGCTGACGGGGGAGTTCTGCGTCTTCGATACCGAGACGACGGGCCTGGACCCCGGTGTGGAGTACCTGACCGAGATCGGCGGCGTCATCGTCCGGAACGGGGAAGTGGTGGAGGAGTTTGACACCTTTGTCAAGCCCGGCAAGCCCATCACCCCCAAGATCACCGAGCTGACGGGCATCACCAACGAGATGGTAGAAAACGCCCCCAGCGAGGCCGAGGCGCTGAAAGCCTTTTTGGAGTTTGCAGATGGTCGCATTCTGGTGGCCCACAACGCCCATTCCTTTGATATCCGCTTTTTGCGGGCAGCGGCCAAGCGGAGCGGCATCGAGTTTGAACCGACCTATATCGACACTTTGACCATGGCACAGGCCATGTACCCGGGCCTGCACAACTACAAGCAGGGCACCATCAACAAGCATCTGGAGCTGCCTGCCTACGAGGCGCACCGTGCCTGTGAGGATGCCGGGGCCCTGGGCCGCATCTTCTGTGTGATGCTCAAAGACCTGGAAGAAAAGCAGGTGGCCAAGGCCAGCGAGATCAACACGGGCCTGGGCGGAAACCGTGAGGTGCTGAAGAAAAAATACTACCACCTCATTATTCTGGTGCGCAACCAGATGGGCCTGAAAAATCTGTATAAGATCGTCAGCGAGGCCCACGTCAACTACTTCTTCAAAAAGCCCCGTGTGCCCCGCAGCCTGCTGAACAAGTACCGTGACGGCCTGATTTTGACCTCGGCCTGTGAGGCAGGCGAGCTTTACCGCGCCATTGTGGAGGGCCGCTCCTACGAGGAACTGAAGAAGATCGCGTCCTACTACGACATCCTGGAAGTGCAGCCTCTGGGCAACAATGCCTATATGGTCCGGGAGGGCAAGGTGGAGAGCGAAGAAGTCATCAAGGACTTCAACCGCACCGTCATCCAGTTGGGCGAAGACCTCCACAAGCCGGTCATCGCCACGGGTGACGTCCACTTTACCGAGCCGGAGGATGCCATTTACCGCTCGGTGCTGCAGGCGGGCAACGGCTTTAAAGACGCTGACAACCAGCCGCCGCTGTTCTACCGCACCACGGAGGACATGCTCAAGCAGTTCTACTATCTGCCCAAAGAGAAAGCCTACGAGATCGTGGTCACCAACCCCCGCAAGGTGGCGGCCAGCATTGATAACACCGTGCGGGCCATCCCGCGGGGCACCTATCCGCCCAGCATCGAGGGCGCGGAGCAGCAGCTGCGCGACGCCACCTGGAAGCGGGCCAAGGAGGATTACGGTGACCCGCTGCCGGAGATCGTGGAAAAGCGGCTCCAAAAGGAGCTGGACTCCATCTGCGGCCACGGCTACGCGGTGCTGTACGTCATCGCGGTCAAGTTGGTGGCCTACTCCAACGCAGGCGGCTATCAGGTGGGCAGCCGTGGTTCCGTCGGCTCCTCGGCTGTGGCCCACTTCTCCGGCATTTCGGAGGTCAACAGCCTGCCGCCCCACTACCGCTGCCCCAAGTGCAAGCACAGTGAGTTCATCACCGACGGCAGCGTGGACGACGGCTTTGACCTGCCGGACAAGAACTGCCCCCACTGCGGTACCCGGATGCTGGTGGACGGCCATGATATCCCGTTTGAGACGTTCCTGGGCTTCTACGGCGACAAAGAGCCCGATATCGACCTGAACTTCTCGGGCGAATACCAGTCCAATGTCCACCGCTACACGGAAGAGCTGTTCGGCAAGGCCAACGTGTTCAAGGCGGGCACCGTTTCCGGTATCCAGGATAAAACCGCTTACGGCTATGTCCGCAAGTATCTGGAAGAGCGGGGAAAGACCGTGAACCACGCCGAGGAAAACCGCCTCACGCTGGGCTGCACGGGCGTCAAGCGCACCACGGGCCAGCACCCCGGCGGCATGGTCGTTGTACCGGACACCTACGAAATTTACGATTTTTGTCCCATCCAGCACCCGGCAGACGACGTGGCGGGCGGCCTGCTGACCACCCACTTTGAATTCAAGTATCTGCACGACACGCTGCTCAAGCTGGACGAGCTGGGCCACGATATGCCCACGTTCTACAAATATTTTGAGGAATATACGGGCATCCCGGTGGACTCCATCCCCATGAACGACCCCAAGGTCTACAGCCTGCTGACCAGCCCGGAGGCGCTGGGCGTGACGCCGGAGCAGATCGACAGCCAGACCGGTACGTTCGGCATCCCGGAGATGGGCACCAACTTTGTCCGCGGAATGCTGGTGGAGGCCCGGCCCAAGAACTTCTCCGAGCTGATCCAGATCTCGGGCCTGTCCCACGGCACCGACGTCTGGACGGGCAACGCCGATGAGCTGATCCGGAACGGCACCTGCACCATTGCAGAGGTCATTGGCTGCCGTGACAGCATCATGCTCTACCTGCTCCGCAAGGGGCTGGAGCCCAAGATGGCGTTCGACATCATGGAGGCTGTCCGTAAGGGCAAGGTGGCCAAGGGCGGCTTTAAAGATGGCTGGGAAGAAGCCATGCGGGAGCACGATGTACCGGACTGGTATATTGAGAGCTGCCGCAAGATCAAGTATATGTTCCCCAAGGCCCACGCGGTGGCCTACCTGATGTCGGCCATCCGGCTGATGTGGTTCAAAATCTACCACCCGCAGGCGTTCTATGCGGTCTATTTCACCGTCCGTGGGGATGATATCGACTACGAGGCTGCTGTGGGCGGCGCGGCCGTGGCCCGCGCCCACATGAACGAGGTGAAGCGCCGCCTGAAAGAGGAGAAGAACGCCAAGGACGAAGACGTGCTGGTCAGCCTGCAGCTGGTCAACGAGATGCTGGTGCGCGGCTACGAGTTTTTGCCCATTGAGCTGGGCAAGAGCCGGGGCTCCCGCTACATCGTGGAGGACGGCAAGGTCCGTCTGCCGTTCTCGTCGCTGAAAGGCCTGGGCGGCGCGGCAGCCGACGCGCTGGAGCGTTCCACCATCCACGGGGAGGAGTACCTCTCCATGGAAGAGCTGCAGCAGGCTTCCGGTGTGTCCAGTGCCATCCTGGACCGCCTGCGCCAGGTCGGCGCTCTGGGGGACCTGCCGGAGAGCAGTCAGGTGAGTTTCTTCTAAATGCAACAAAAATCCCCGGTACAGGAAATTCTGTACCGGGGATTTTGCAATGCAACGGAGGATTACTCCACGCTGATCATATAATAATAGACAGGCTGGCCGCCGCGGATGTGGCTGACTTCCACATGGTTTGGGCACTTGGCCTTGACCAGCTCGGTCACTTTCTCGGCTTCCTCGTCGGAGACGTCGCAGCCGGAGATGATGGTGACGAAGCTGGAATCTTTCTTGCACATGCCGCGTGCCAGACGATAGGTGGCCTTGGCGAGGTCGTTGGAAGTGGAGACGATCTTGCCGTTCTCCAGAGCCATGATCTCGCCTTTCTTGATCCGCTTGCCGTCGTACTCGCTGTCGCGGGCGGCGTAGGTGATGAGGCCGGTGGAGACCTTGTCGGCAGCAGCCATCATATTGATGGTGTTGGTCTCGGTGTTGGCAGAGGGGTCAAAGTTGAGCAGAGCGGTGATGCCCATGGGCACGGTGCGGGTGGGCAGGACCACGACCTGACGGTCAGCCAGCTTCTGGGCCTGCTCGGCAGCCATAATGATGTTCTTGTTGTTGGGTAGGACGAAAACGGTCTTGGCAGGCACGCTCTGGATGGCAGCCAGGATATCCTCGGTGGCGGGGTTCATGGTCTGGCCGCCGGAAACGACAGCGTCGGCTGCCAGATCCGTGAAGACGGCTTTCAGGCCCTCACCGGCGGCAACGGCCACAAAGCCATAGTCACGGCTGGGATCCACCGCGGCATAGATGAACTGGCTGGTGGGGTCGGACTTCTTCTCGGCAGAGGCCTGCTTTTCCAGGCTCTTGCCCTGGCGCTGACGGGCCAGGAACTGCTCGTGCATGTTCTCGATCTTGAAGTTGGTCAGGTAGCCGTACTTGATGGCCTCGCTCAGGATCTTGCCGGGATCAGCCGTATGAACATGCAGGTTGATGACGTCATCGTCCTCGATGCAGACGACGCTGTCGCCGTTGGACTCGGCAAAGGCACGCATCTTGGCGGCGCTGACGCCCTCGTTCTTGTTGATGAGGAACTGGGTGCAGTAGCCGTTCTTGATGTCCTCCACCTTCATCAGGTCATCGGTGAAGACGCCCTTGCCGGCGTTCTCGGTAGAGAGCTTGGCCTTGTTGGGAGCGGGCTCGCCGCCCTCAACGATGGCCTCGCCGTGGAAGACCTTGCCCATGCCCTCAAAGATGATCATGATGCCCTGGCCGCCTGCATCCACAACGCCGGCTTTCTTCAGCACAGGCAGCAGGTTGGGGGTGTCCTCCAGCGCTTTCTGGCCGGCGCTCATCACCACGTCCCACAGGGCGGGGATGTCGGCGGCATCGGAGGCGGCAGCCTCCTCGCTGGCGACGCGGGCCACGGTGAGGATGGTGCCCTCGGTGGGCTTCATGACGGCCTTGTAGGCACCCTCGACGCCCTTTTTCAGGGCGGCGACGATATCGGCCACGTCGGCCTCTTTCTTGCCCTCCAGAGCCTTGGAGAAACCGCGGAACAGCAGGCTGGTGATCACGCCGGAGTTGCCGCGCGCGCCGCGCAGCATGGCGGAAGCAGCAGTCTTGGAGGCTTCCGCCACGGTGCAGCTGTCGTCCAGAGCCTGCAGCTCACGGACGGAAGCGCCAATGGTCATGCCCATGTTGGTGCCGGTGTCGCCGTCCGGGACAGGGAAGACGTTCAGCTCGTCCACGCGGGAACGCTGATTGTTGATGTTGTTTGCGCCGGAAATAATCGCGTCGCGCAGAATCTTACCAGAAATCATTGTTTTCTACTCCTTATAATCTCCCGGTACCCCCCGGGTGGGCTTGGCGTTTGAATCAGGCGATGACGTCATCGACCGAGACGACCACGCGGGCTACTTTGAGGCCGGTAGCCTGCTCTACTTCGTCCTTGACGCGGTGCGAGATGCTCCGCGCGGCAGTCGAGATGTTCAGCCCATAGCTGACGGCAATGTGCAGCTCGATCACGAGACGGCCCTCTTCCTGCGTGACACGGACGCCCTTTTCCGAAAAATCAGCGCCGCGCACCATGCTCTTGACAGTATCGGTCAGGTCACGGGGGGCCATTGCGGCCACACCGTAGCAATGTTTGGTTGCTTCGCCCACCAGCGTAGAGAAGTACTCGGCGGAGAAGCTGACATCTCCCAGCGGGAAACGGGAAGTAATCATAGTCGCTCTGCTCCTTTATTCATTTCAAAATCAGTTTCAAAAGTGTTCTGCCGGCCACGCGATTTCTGTGGTTTCCGACCACCGGTACCGCTATACTGGGACAGTGGACTCCCGTTCCGGGCCGACATCTCTTTTCTAGTATAGCACAAAAGTGGGCGCTGTGCATAGCTTTCCGTGATTTTTTAGTAAAACATTGCAAACCGATTGTGAATAAAATATAAAAACTTGATAGTATGACTTCCTATTCCTATGAAAAAGTGCTAAACTGAATGTAGGAAAACGCATGGCCGCTGGCTGCATCTGCGGCCGGCGGGATAGCTGCGCGCAAAAATGTTGTATTAGACAGGAATCAGGCGGCCCAGACGGCAGAAATAACAAAATAGGAGAGTTGTTTGATGAATATTCTGTTTTTCCTTTCCCCCAAGCAGGACCTGATGTACGTTTATGACGATTTCACCCTGCGTCAGACCCTTGAAAAATGGGAGAACAACCGCTATGCTTCCATCCCGGTGCTCAACCGCCGGGGCGAGTATGTGGGCACCCTGACGGAGGGAGACATTCTGTGGGGACTGAAAAAGCTCCATGGGCTGGATCTGGAAGCAGCGGAGGAGGTGCCCATCTCGTCGTTCCCCCACAAGCGGGACTACAAGGCCGTGACCGTGACCACCAGCATGGATCAGCTGGTGGAGGCGGCCATGAACCAGAACTTTGTGCCGGTGGTGGATGACCGGGGCATGTTCATTGGCATCGTCCGGCGGCAGGCCATCATTCGTTACTGCTATGATAAGGCCCGCGCCGAGCAGCAGCACATGTCAAAGCCGGAGAAAAAGCCGGAACGCAAGCGGGAAGCGGCGGCAGTGCATTAAAATTTTTGCAGGAAAAGGCCCGGAGATGAAAATTTCCGGGCCTTTTTGCGCAAAAATGCTTCAAAATCCAATTTATTGGACTCAAACTATGCGATACTCTCCCTGTCCTAAGAAATACGACAGGAGGGAACACGAGATGAAAGAGTTTGAGATGCGAAATGTTGGCAGTCACATCGAGGTGTATACCGCGGGCGGGGTGTTCCTGTTTTCCGCGGATACGGTGCGGGAAGCCATGGAAGAGCTGGAAGAAGAGGCCTGCGCGGCCTGATGCAGAATTTGTCAGTGCACGGTTTGAAAGGACAAATTGTAAAATGCATGTAAAATAACAGAAAAAGAACCGCAAAGAAACAGCCTGAAACGGCAGAAATGTGTAAAAAATCTATTTTTGTTGTAAAAAATCCCTTGTTGTGTGAGGGGAATCAATGCTATAATAAAAAGGACGGCGTTTGAGCGGGAGGAATACGTCTCGTCTGTTTCAATGCCGTGCTATGCCTTTTTGTCAAAAGAAGATCGAAGATCAATAGTAGGAGCATTGATTCTATGGATATCACACACATCACCTCTCTGCTGGGCGGTATTGCGCTGTTTCTATACGGAATGTCCATCATGGGCGCCGGCCTGGAAAAACTGGCCGGCGGCAAGATGCAGGGCGTGCTGCAGAAGCTGACCTCTTCTACTCTCAAAGCGGTTATTTTCGGCACTTTGATCACGGGCGTGATCCAGTCCTCGGCTGGCACGGTCGTCATCTGTGTCGGCCTTGTCAACTCCGGAATTATGACCCTGACGCAGTCGGTAGGCGTGATCATGGGTGCAAACATTGGTACTACGGTGACCGGCCAGCTGATCCGCATGGCGGATATCTCAGGCGACAGCCTGTGGCTGACCCTCATCCAGCCCAAGACGTTTGCGCCGGTGGTCGCGTTTGTTGGCTGCATTTTTTATGTGTTTATCCGCAATGCCAAGAAAAAGAACATCGGCCAGATCATGCTGGGCTTCGGCATTCTGTTTACGGGCATGAGCCTGATGGACACCGGCGTGTCCCCCCTGCGGGAGAGCGCCGCGTTCCAGGAGCTGTTCGTCAGCATGACCAACCCCATCCTGGGCGTGCTGGTGGGCGTGGTGGTCACGGTGATCATCCAGTCTTCCTCGGCCTCGGTGGGTATTTTGCAGGCGCTGTCCAGCACCGGCCTTGTCACCTTTGGCTCGGCCATCCCCATCATTCTGGGCGCGCACATTGGCACGGCGTTCACCCCGCTGCTCACCATCGGCGGCTCTTCCAAGGATGGCAAGCGCACAGCCCTCATCCATCTTTACTTTAACATCATCGGCAGTGTCATTCTGCTGGCTGCTGTCTATCTGGTGCGGTATACCATTGGCATCCCCATGTGGAGCGACGTAATGAACAAGAGCTCCATTGCAAACATCCACACCCTTTCCAGTGTGGCGGCCATGCTGCTTTTCCTGCCCTGCAGCAGTGTGCTCTCCAAGCTGGCGATGCTCACGGTGCCGGATAACAAAGAAGAGGAGCAGGAGCTCAGTATGCCGGTGCTGGACGAGCGTCTGTTCAAGAGCCCGGCTGTGGCCCTGCAGCAGGCCAAGAACGCGGTGGTCAAGATGTCCCGCCGCGCGGCCCGCAATGTGACGCTGGCTACCCCGCTGCTGCTCAAGATGGACGCGGACACGGTCAGCGCCATCAATGTGCGGGAAAACCTCATTGACCGGATGGAGGTGGAAATCTCCAACTACCTCATCAAGATGACCGATCAGGAGCTGAACGACGACGAGAGCCACGAAGTGACCGAGCTGCTGAACTTTGTCACCGAGTACGAGCGCATTGGCGACTATGCTGTCAACATCATGGAAAAAGCGCAGGAGCTGGAAGAAAAAGAGGCTTCGTTCAGTGAGACCGCCAAGAATGAGCTGGGGATCCTGGACGCGGCCCTGGAGAACATCCTGACCCTGACCGTGGATGCCTTTGAAAATGAGGATGTCCGTATGGCCCGCCAGGTAGAGCCGCTGGAGGAGATCATTGACATTCTGGTGGAGCGTCTGCGTGACCAGCACATCAAGCGCCTGAAAGACGGTGCCTGCTCCATTGATACCGGCGTTGTCTTCCTGGATGTGCTGAACAATGCGGAGCGTATCTCCGACCACTGCTCCAATGTGGCGGCCCGTCTGGTGGGCATGGAGGCCGGTGAGGACTACGATTCCCACACCCTCAAAAACATGATGCACCACAACCCCAGCAAGGATTATATGCTCAACTATGAGCAGTGCCGTAAGAACTATCTCGTCCCGCTGGAAGAGATGGAGGCATAATTTGGATCAAGCAGGCAAAAACTCCCCCGGCCGGGGGAGTTTTTGTGCTTTACCCGCCCAGATCTTCCAGCAGCTGCCGCAGCTCGGTCTCGCTGGGGAGGCGCAGCCCCTGCTTGACGCGCAGGGCGTCGCCCTCCGGCAGGAGGTTGACATAGATGCCGGTGCGGAGCACCCGCTGGACAGGGGTGCCGTCGGCGTCGCACTGCCAGACCACGACCCGCCCGCCCTCGTCACAGAGGTAGTAGGTGGTGGAGCCGGTTTCCGGCACGGCCTGCACCGAGATGCTGGGCAGGGAGGGGACAGGGGTCTCCTCCGCGGAGTCGGCACGGCCCAGCGGGAGCCGGGGCAGGGCCATCCAGAACAGGCTGAACACGATGGTAAAAACGCATAACGCGTAAAACAGGCAGAGCCAGAGCTTGCGCATGGCAGGACGCTCCTTTCCGGGAAAGAGGATTTCAGCCGATAGTATGTGCAAAAACAGAAATGCTCAGACAGGCGGGGAGAATTTTCACACCCGGATGCTGTACTTTCAGCGCCCAGATGTGCTATACTACGCTTGTGAGAGAAAATCTGGCCCTTGCGTGGAGCAGGCCGGAGGACTATAATCTAATATTATGGCCCGGGGCAGAACGGCCCGGGACGAATGATGGGAGGAAACGGGGGAGCCGAGGCTCCGCCCGTCTGGCGGCGCCGGAACACGAGGCGGCCGCAGGAAGTCAGGAGGCGATCCTTATCTCAAACAATGAAACAAGAAAGATCCGCCGCGGGGACGCCATGCAGGAGCGGCCCAAGGCGGGACGTAAAGTGGACCTGAGCCGCAGCCGCAAGGAGCAGAGAACTCCCCGTGCCCCCAAGGAACCCAAAGAGCCGAAAGAAAAGCGGCGTGTTACGTTCTGGGGCGTGCTGGGGCGGCTCATTGCCACGGTGGTCTGCCTGTGCATTATTGGCGGCAGCCTGCTGGCCGTGGGGGCCGTGTACTATGTGGTCAATGCTACAGCCGACGACGGCAACCTGCTGGACCTGGACAACATTGAGCTGAGCCAGTCCAGTGTGGTGATGGCCACCGACCCGGACACCGGTGCTCAGGTGGAATACGCCACCCTGCGCTCCTCCAACAGCCACCGCGTGTGGGCCAACCTGGAGCAGATCCCCAGCTATTTGCAGTATGCGTTCATCTGCACCGAGGACAAAGACTTCTACAATGAGCCGGGCGTCAACTTCAAGCGCACCATCGGCGCGATGATCAACGAGTATATCCTGCCCATCTACAGCTCCAAACAGGGCGCGTCCACGCTGGAGCAGCAGCTCATCAAGAACCTGACGGACGATGACAGCGCCAGCGGCATAGAGGGTGCATTGCGCAAGCTGCGCGAAATTTACCGCGCCCTCTGCCTGAGCCGCAGCTACTCCAAGGAGACCATCCTGGAAGCTTACCTCAACACCATCAGCTTCACGGGTACCATTCAGGGTGTGCAGACGGCAGCCAACGAGTACTTTAATAAGGATGTCAGCCAGCTCACCCTCTGGGAGTGCGCTTCCATTGCGTCCATTACCAAGAACCCGACCAACTACAACCCCTATACCAACCCTGAAAACCTGATCCACCGCCGGAACTTCCTGCTCTACAACATGTGGCAGCAGGGCGTCATCTCGGAAGAGGATTACCGGAACGCCGCCGCCCAGCCGCTGGTGCTGGCGGAAGAGGACGCAAGCAAGAAGAACGCCTCCATGGCTTCCTCTTACTTCACCGATGCCCTCTTCAATGAGGTGGTGAGCGACATTGCCGCCAAGGAGGGCGTGGACGAGGCCACAGCCCAGAAGATGCTCTACACCGGCGGTTACACCATTGAAGCCACGGTGAACCCCAAGATGCAGACGGCCATGGAAAACCTGATGCTCAACACCGACGACGCGTATTTCCCGGCGGGCTGGCATGAGGAAGAGGTGACCGGCATCTCGGACGACGACGTGCAGGTGTTCAATGCCGACGGCACCCCCAAGACCCGCACGGCCGAGGACGGTACCGTTTACTACTACCGCAATGTCCGCACCCAGGCGGCTATGGTCACGCTGGACTATGATGGCAACGTGATGGCTATGGTGGGCGGTTTAGGTCAAAAGACCAAGAGCCTCTCCCTGAACCGTGCTTACAGCGTGACCCGGCAGACGGGCTCCACCATCAAACCCATCGGTGCCTATTCTCTGGGCATCGAGTATGGCCTGGTCAACTGGTCCACCATGCTCAACAACTCGCCCCTGTACCAGAAGCGGGACATGATCATCCGGGATGAGGACTATTGCCGCAAGAACGGTCTGATGGGCCTTTCGGACAAGCAGCTGCGCGCTTACCCCAATGCATGGCGCAGCTGGCCCCGCAACTACGGCGGCAATTACGGCGACAACACCGATCTCCCGCTGTGGAACGGTCTGGCCCGCTCCCTGAACACCATCGCCATCCGTGTGGGTGACCTGGTGGGCGCAAGCAATATCTTTAACTTTGTTTACAACACCCTGCAGCTGAACACGCTGGATCCGACCAACGATGTGGGTCTGGCCCAGATGGTCATGGGCAGCCAGACCCACGGCGTGACGCCCATGGCACTGGCAGCCGCGTTCCAGATCTTCTACGATGGCGAGTATACCACCCCGCACCTGTACACCCGTGTGCTGGACCGGGACGGCAATATCTATCTGGAAAACAACGCCACCAGCTATCAGGCCCTGACCCCGCAGACGGCCTATGTGATGAACCGCCTGCTGAAAAACGTGCTCTACTCCAATGTGGGCACGGCCCGCGGCAACTACCCCAACTCCAGCGGCATGGAGTCCTTTGGTAAGACCGGTACCGCCAGCGATGAAAGAGACCTCTGGTTCGTGGGCGGCACGCCGTACTACGTTACCGCGGTGTGGTGGGGCTACGATGCACCCTATGATATGACCAACACCCTGTCCAAGGATCAGGCCAAGACCAAAACCTGCGTCAAGGCGTGGAAAGCCTATATGGAGCAGGTGCAGGCAGACCTGCCCTACAAGGCGTTCCCGACCTCGGACGGCGTTGTGGAGCGCGCTTACTGCACCCAGAGCGGCCTGCTGGCCGGGCCCAACTGCCCCAGCCGCGCGACCGGGTACTACCGTGCGGACGACCTGCCCGATACCTGCAACTACTCCCACAGCAGCGGTGCGGCGTCCGCGGCCGACACACAGGCAACCCAGATCCCGGACCCCGCCGCAACGGGCGTGGAGACGGATTAAAAATCATACTTTTCCGGGCCGGGCCCTTGTGATTCGGTGCGGGAAAGCGGCGCTTCCGACAGCAAAACTGGATAATCTGACAAAATAGCATCCGACCTCTTGCAATGCGTGAGGCCGGATGCTATTATATTTTCTGCAAGAACACTTGTGTTTGTGAGGTGAACAAGTTGGAACGCCGCTTTTATCTGGTAGACGCACAGGTCCTGCCGGAAGTTTTCCTCAAGGTGGTACGCGCCAAGGAACTTCTGGCCAGCGGCGAGGCACGCAGCATCTCGGCTGCGACCCGCAGTGTGGACCTGTCCCGCAGTGCTTTTTATAAATATAAGGATTGCATTTTTGATTCCGAGAATGGCCGGGAGGTCATCACCGTCATGGCAACGCTGCGGGACGAAACGGGCGCTTTGCAGAGCCTGCTGGCCGGCATCAGCGCGGCCGGAGCCAGCATCGTGACCATCAATCAGTCCACGCCGGAAAATGGCGCGGCGCTGGTGGCCGTTACCATCCGGACCGACACCATGCAGATGACCCCCGAGGAACTGACCGAAAAGCTCAGCCGCCAGCGGATGGTGGTGGGGGTCCACTGCGGATATAATCTGTAAAACCGACTCTGTATTTTTGAAGCAATAGGGAAAGAGGGAAAATACATGGCCAAGATTGCAATTTTAGGGTTTGGCACGGTTGGCAGCGGCGTGTATGAAGTGCTCTGCCGCAATGCAGCCGGTGTCTCCCGCCGGGCAGGCGAGCCTGTGGAGGTCAAGTATATTCTGGACCCCAAGGATTTCTCCAATCATCCGGCTGCCCATCTGTTCGTCAAGAACTTTGACACCATCCTGGAAGACCCTGAGATCCGCGTCGTGGTAGAGACCATCGGCGGCACGCGGTTCGCGTACCCTTATGTCAAGGCCTGCCTCGAGAGCGGCCGGAGCGTCTGCACCTCCAACAAGGAGATGGTGGCCACCTACGGTGCCGAGCTGCTGGGCCTGGCCAAGGCTCACAACTGTGCGTTCCTGTTTGAGGCTTCGGTGGGCGGCGGCACGCCGATCATCACCCCGATGCATCAGTGCCTGGCCGCCAATGTCATCACTGAGGTGGAGGGCATCGTGAACGGTACCACCAACTTCATGCTGACCAAGATGGTGCGGGAGAATCTGGGCTTTGACGAGGCTTTGAAGATCGCCCAGGAGCTGGGCTACGCCGAGACCAAGGACCCCGGCGATGACGTGGATGGCCGCGACGCCTGCCGCAAGATCGCCATTCTGTCCTCACTGGTCTGCGGCCATCAGATCTACCCCCAGAACATCCCCACCCGAGGCATCCGGGACATCACGGTGGCCGATGTGGCCGCTGCGGAGAAGCTGGGCTGTGTCATCAAGCTCATTGCCTGGATGAAGCGGGGCGAGGACGGCAGCGTGGCCGCGGGCGTGGAGCCCTGCCTCGTGCCCAAAGCCAACCAGCTGGCCGGCGTGGATGATGTGTTCAACGCCGTGCTGGTCAAGGGCGACATGCTGGGCGACGTGGTCTTTTACGGCAAGGGCGCGGGAAAGCTGCCCACCGCCAGCGCTGTGGTGGCCGATGTGGTGGACGCCCTCAAGAACGGCTCCAAGGTCCACGACAGCCTGTTCTGGCAGCCCGCGGAGCCTGTGGATGGGATGCTCACCGACCCGACGCCCACCGCATACTATGTGCGTGTGGCAGGGATTGCTCCGGCGGTGGCGGAAGCCATCTACGGCAAAGGCCGTGTGGTGGATGAGCACTACGAGGGCTGCTCCTACTTTGTGGAGCAGGCCGATGAAAAGGCTCTGGCCGAGGCAGCCCGCAAGGTAGAGGCCGTGGGCGGCAGCGTCAAGCTGTGGCTCAAGCGCCTGCCGGAGGAAGACTGAGTGTTACAAAACAAAGGAAAGGTGCAGCCATGAAGATCAAGGTTTCGGTCCCGGCCACCAGCGCCAACGTTGGCTCCGGTTTTGACGCGCTGGGCCTGGCAGTGACCCTTTACAATACCGTTACGTTTGAGGAGAGCGACCATCTGGAAATTTCCTCGGCGGACGGCACCCGCATCCCCCGCAACGAGTCCAACCTCGTGTACCGCTCGGCCAAGGGCCTGTTTGATAAGGTGGGCAAGACCATCCCGCCCCTCAAGATCGTGCAGACGAATCCCATCCCCATGGCAAGAGGCCTGGGTTCTTCCTCTGCCTGCATCATTGCGGGTCTATTGGGAGCCAACCGGATGCTGGGCGATGTGCTCAACACCCAGGAACTGCTGACGCTGGCTACTTCCATTGAGGGCCACCCGGACAACGTGGCACCGGCCCTGCTGGGCGGCCTGACCAGCAGCGTGTATGAAAACGGCGTGGTCTACTCCGTCAAGCGGGATGTGGACCAGACCCTCTGCTTTGCGGCCATTGTGCCGGACTACAAGCTCCTGACCGAGGCGGCCCGTGCGGCCCTGCCCAAGGAGATCGCCCACAAGGACGCGGTGTATAACCTGTCCCGCGCGGCGCTGGTACCGGCGGCATTCTGCGAGGGACGGCATGACCTGCTGGCCATTGCCACCGAGGATAAGCTGCACCAGCCCTACCGGATGCCCCTGATGCCGGGCTCCAAAGAGGTGTTTGAGATGGCCCGCCTGTGCGGTGCCAAGGCCGTGTATGTCTCGGGTGCAGGCAGTACCGTGATGGCCGTGGGCGAAAAAGCCACGGCGGAGAAATTCTATTCCAAGCTGGAAAAGGGGTTGGAGCTCCTGGAGGGCCTGGACGGATGTGAAGCATTTACATTGCTGCGGCTGGATGCCGATAATACCGGCGCGACCGTAGAGTGAATTAAAGGAGAGTGACAAACTATGGCGTTGATCGTACAGAAGTTCGGCGGTTCTTCGGTGAAGGACCGGGACCGTATCTTCAACGTGGCCCGTATCGTGGCCAATACCCACAACGCGGGAAATGACGTGGTGGTCGTGGTGTCTGCCCAGGGCGATACCACCGACGACCTGATCGCGAAAGCGGCTGAGATCAGCCACGACCCCTCTGCCCGTGAGATGGATATGCTGCTGGCAGCTGGTGAGGAGATCAGCATCTCACTGCTGGCCATGGCGCTGAACGAGATCGGCTGCCATGCCACCAGCCTGACGGGCTGGCAGGCTGGTTTCCGCACCGACCGTGCCTACACCAAGGCCCGCATCACCAAGCTGGAGACGGAGCGCATCTCCTCCGAGCTGGAGCGCAACCGCGTGGTGGTCGTGGCAGGCTTCCAGGGCCTGAACAAGCTGGATGATATCACCACCCTGGGCCGCGGCGGCTCGGACACCAGTGCAGTTGCCATTGCGGCTGCCCTGCACGCGGACCGCTGCCAGATTTTTACCGACGTGGAGGGCGTTTACACCGCCGACCCGCGCAAGGTGCGCAACACCCGCAAGCTGAAAGAGATCACCTTTGACGAGATGCTGGAGCTGGCCTCCCTCGGCGCACAGGTGCTCAACAACCGCAGCGTGGAGCTGGCAAAGAAGTATAACGTGGAGCTGGAAGTGCTTTCCAGCCTGAATCCCGTCCCGGGAACCATCGTCAAGGAGGTTGTCAAAGACATGGAAGGTATGCTGATCAAGGGCGTCGCAAAGGATACCGACGTTGCTGTTATTACGATTCTGAACGTTCCCGATGAGCCGGGCACCAGCTTCAAGATCTTTGGCCTGCTGGCCCAGAAGAATGTCAACGTGGACATCATCCTGCAGTCCACCGGCCGCGACGGCAAGAAAGACATCAGCTTTACCTGCTCTGAGGGCGATGCCGACATTGCACTGAAAGCTCTGCGCGAGGGTGCAAACTTCCAGGATATCACCTGCGACGAGACCTGCGCAAAGGTCTCCATCGTTGGTGCCGGTATGCAGAGCCACAGCGGCGTGGCTTCCAAGATGTTTGAGGCAATGTCCAACAACAACATCAACATCAAGATGATCTCCACCAGCGAGATCAAGATCTCCTGCATCATCGACCGTGCCGACGCCGACAAGGCTGTCAGCGCCATCCACGATATGCTGTTCGACTAAGTAGGACTTGACTTTTTCGGAAAATCGCATATAAATAAAAGTGCAAATGATGAGATACTCATTGTCATGGGTATCACCAAAAAAGATGACCCCCCTCGGAGTTGCCGCTCCAAGGGGGGCCTTTTTAATGCTTCACAATATATTAACATCCATTTCCGTTTACACCCAATAAAAAGGGGTGTATAATATAAATTGTGTCTGTAAATGCCGCAGACGCAGTTTTGCACTGCTGTGAGAAGGGAACATTCGTTATGGAGCAAAATCAAGCTACCCCCCGCCGCGCTGCCCCGCAGCCGACCCGCCGCCAGCGTCGTATCCGCCGCCGTCTGCGGCTGGTGCGTAACTGGGTGCTTTTTCTGGGTGCCTGTGCCGGAGCCATGGTTCTGATGACCACGGGCATCCTCTGGCTGCTGCCCAAAGCCCACGCCCTCATTGCGGGGCCGGAGGTGTTTGAGGCCCAGCAGTATGACGGCAGTGCCTATACCCTCGACCTTGCGGACGGGCGGCTGGCGCTGGTAAACGCGAACCTTCCCCTGACGGCAGAGCCCACTCCGGAGCTTGCCGTGGCGGACGATGCCACGGGCCAGCAGCTGGAAGCGGAAGCTGCTCAGCAGTACCGCACCATGGCCGAGGCTGCCCGGAACAGCGGCATTGCCCTGACGCTGGAAACCGGCTATCAGGACGCGGCTGCCCGGCAGGCTGCCTTTGATGCCGCAAAACAGGCGTACCTGGAAAAAGGCCTCTCGGAAGAGGAAGCCTCTGCCGAAGCGGCGCTGACCGTGCCCATGCCGGAGGCCAGCGAGTACGCCACCGGATACGCGGCGGATATTCTGGCAGCGGACAGCGCAACGAAAGATGAGACGTTTGCCCAGAGCCGGGCCTATGAGTGGCTGACGGCTTATGCTGCCGAATATGGCTTCATCCTCCGCTGTCCGGAGGACCGGCAGGCGGCCACGGGCATGGCCTTTGCTCCCTGGCACTGGCGGTATGTAGGGGTGGAAAACGCCCTTGCCATCCGTGCCAGCGGCCTCTCGCTGGAAGAGTTTCTGGCCCTGGGCCAGCTCAGCGCGGCCAACGAGACCTGAAAAACCAAGCTATCACATCGAATGAGGAATATCAATTGAAACGAATGGAGATCGCGCCCGGGGTACACCTTTCTTGGGACCCGGCGCAAAAATTCAACCGCTGCCGCGTCAGCATCCATTTTGCCCTCCCGGCAAAGCGGGAGACCGCCACGGCTCATGCCCTGCTGCCGCTGGTGATGGAGCGCGGCTATGCCGACTGCCCGGATATGACCCAGCTGACCAAGAAGCTGGCCCGCCTCTACGGGGCGGACCTGACTGTGGATGCCCGCCCCATGGGCGCCAACCACAACCTCTGTGTCAGCGTGACGGGCATCAAAGACCAGTTTGCGCTGGAGGGGGAGCCCTTGACGCAGGAATACGCAGAGCTGGCCCTGGGGACCGCGTTCCACCCCTATTTTGTGGGGGAGACCTTTGACCCGGAAGCTGTGAAGATTGAAAAACAGATGCTCAAAAAGGCGCTGGAAGATGAAGTGAACGAGAAACGCCTCTACTGCCAGCGGCAGGCCAACCGGGAGTTTTTTGGTGACAGCCCGGCGGGCGTCCGGCAGGAGGGCTATCTGGAAGAGGTGGAGGGCCTGACTGCCCGCCAGCTCACCGATGCTTACTACGAGATGCTGCGCGCGGCCAACATCGAGCTGATCGTGCTGGGCTGCGGCGAGGCCCAGACCGAGGCGGTGAAAAACGCCCTGCTGGAAGAGCTGTCTCAGGTGGAACGTGCCCCGGCGGCACTGGCGGAGAACATGGCCATGCCCCGGCGGGAGCCGCTTTACAAAACCGAGACGTTTGACACCACCCAGGCCAAGCTCTGTATGCTGTTCACGCTGGGCCAGCCCATGCAGCCCCGGCAGCTGGCAGCAGTCCGGCTGGCCATGGCCCTCTACGGCGGCAGCGTGACCAGCCGCCTGTTTTTGAATGTCCGGGAGCGGGATCACCTGTGCTATTACTGCTCGTCCTCGTTCCAGAGCTTTACGGGCAGTATGGCCGTGAACAGCGGCGTGGAGCATGCCGACGCGGCCCGGGCCGAGAAAGCTGTTTTGAAAGAGCTGGCCGACCTGTGCGACGGGCCCATTACGGACGAGGAACTGGAGGACTGCCGCCGCTCCCTCCTGAGCGGGATGACCGGGCTGGAAGATACCCTCGGCGGCATTGAGACCTGGTATTACATGGAAGTGCTGCGGGGCGGGCCCATCCAGAGCCCGGACGAAGCACGCGCGGCCCTTTGTGCCGTGACCAAAGAGGATGTCCGGGCCATCCTGCGGGCGCTGACCCTTTCGGTCAGCTACTGTCTGACACGAGAGGAGGGGAGCACCCATGCCTGAAAAACAGAGCGTTCTGGAGCAGACCGCTGCCGACCAGTGGAAAGTGCTGCCCTCGGGCCTGACGGTCATCGTGCGGCCCATGCCGGGCTACTCCGGCACCCATGTCATTTATGCCACCCGCTTTGGCTCCATTGACCGGGACTTCCGGCTGGACGACAAAGAGGTACACCTCCCGGCGGGCGTGGCCCATTTCCTGGAGCACAAGATGTTTGAGGACCAGGACGGGGACGCCTTTGCCAAGTTTGCCAAGACCGGTGCCAACGCCAACGCTTTCACGGCCTTTGACCGCACCTGCTATCTCTTTACGGCGACGGAACAGCTGGACGAGAGCCTGGACGTGCTGCTGGAAATGGTGGGTAAGCCCTACTTCACCCAGCAGACCATTGATAAGGAACAGGGCATCATCGGGCAGGAAATCAAGATGTACGACGACAGCGCGGACTGGCGGCTCATCACCGGCCTGTGCGAGTGCCTGTACCACAGTCACCCCATCCGCAGCGACATTGCGGGTACCTGTGAGAGCATTGCCACCATCACGCCCGAGATGCTGTACGACTGCTGCAAGGCGTTCTACGCCCCCAACAACATGGTGCTGGCGGCAGCCGGAAACACCACCATGGAGCAGATCCTGGCCGCCTGTGAGCGGAACGGCCTGATGGAGCCCCGCCCTGCAGAACGGGTTCAGCGCCTGTGGCGGGACGAGCCCATGACGCTGGCGGCCAAAGAAAAGACCCTCCGGATGCCGGTGGCCAAGCCCTGCTTTGGCCTGGGCTTCAAGGAGGAGCCGCTGCCCTCCGACGACTTGCGGAGCGAGATGCTGTATGATCTGATCCTCTGCTGCATCTGCGGCGGGATGTCCAAACTCTACCGCCGCCTTTACGACGAGGGGCTGACCAACCCCGGCTTTGGCGGCGAGGTGCTCCGGGTGGATGGCTGCTGCTGCATCCTCTTCACGGGCGAAAGTGACGCGCCGGATACCGTCCGGCAGCTGCTGCTGGACGAGATCGCCCGGGTGCGGGCTGAGGGCGTGGACCGTGAAATTTTCACCCTCTGCAAGAATGAAAAATACGGCCAGCTCATTGAGAATCTGGAAAACGTGGAGGACTCGGCCAGCCAGATGGCGGATTTTGCATTGGCAGGCCAGACCGTGGCTCAGCAGATCACCACGCTGGCGGGCCTGAAAGCGGAAGATGCCGACGCGGCTCTCCAGCAGATCCTCTGCGAAGAGCGGATGGCAACCATGTACATCCAGCCGGACGGCACCGCTGTCCTGCCGGAGGACGATGGGGAGGAGGAAGAAGCATGACAAGTTTAACGAATCTGGTACAATTCCCCGGGCTGGGGCTGGAATTCACGATCAACCGGGTGGCGTTCTCCATCGGAAGCATCCACATTTACTGGTACGGTGTCTGCATCGCGGTGGGCCTGTGTCTGGCGCTGGTGTTTGCGTTCCGGCACTGTCAGGAATTCGGCGTGGACCCGGACGCCATGGTGGATGTGATCCTCATCGGTGTGGTGCTGGGCATTGCCAGCGCCCGGGCTTATTACGTTGCCATGGCTCCCTTTGCGTATGAAAGCATCTGGGAGATGCTTGCCATCCGGGACGGCGGCCTTGCCATCTACGGCGGCATCATCGGCGGCTTTTTGTTCGGCGGACTGGCCTGCAAATGGCGGGGCGTGCCCATACTGCCCATGTTCGACCTGACGGCCATGGGCTTCCTCATCGGGCAGGGCTGCGGCCGCTGGGGAAACTTCTTCAATCAGGAGGCTTTTGGCTGCAATACCACCCTGCCCTGGGGCATGTACAGCGAGGCCACCCGCAACTACCTCATGGGCAGCACGGTCACGGCCCAGAAAGGCGTTGTCATTGACCCGAACCTGCCCGTCCACCCCACGTTCCTCTATGAGAGCATCTGGTGCTTTGTGGGCTTTGCGCTGCTGTACTTCTACCTGAAAAAGCGGAAGTTCAACGGTGATATCACCCTGCGGTACCTCATCTGGTACGGCGCGGGCCGTTTCTGGATCGAGGCTCTCCGCACGGACAGCCTGATGCTGGTGCCCTCCATCGGCCTGCGGGTGTCCCAGCTCGTTGCCGGGCTGGCCGTAATCGTTGGTCTCGCACTGGAAATTTACCTGACCCGCAAGGATAAGGACAAACCGCTCATGGTGCCGCTGGCCCTGAACGCGGACAACCGCGCCAAGAAAAAGAAGCTGGACGGGCCGATCGCGTTCTTTGGCCCGGAAAGCAGCCTGCCCGCTTCCGCCTCCCGTGCGGAATTTTTGGAAAAGACCGCCGCGTGGAACAAAGAGGTGGGGGAGATCCTGAACGAGAACCTGGCCCGGCAGCAAAAGAACGGGTAAACAAAAAATATTTGCCCCAAAGCGCAAAAAAGCCCTTGCAATCCCGGCATTTTTTTGCTATACTATTCTAGCCGCTTGGTGTGGGCGCTTCAAATGGCCCCTGTGAGGGCCTGCCTTTACGACCAGCGAGTACAACGAAAAGGAATGAAACAAATGTACGCAATCATTGTTACCGGCGGTAAGCAGTACCGCGTGGAGCAGGGCGACATCGTCTACATTGAAAAGCTGGACGTTGAGGCCGACTCCGAAGTGAAGTTTGATCAGGTTCTCGCTATCGGCGAGGAGGGTTCTGTCAAGGTTGGCGCTCCCGTTGTTGAGGGCGCTTCCGTCTCTGCCAAGGTCATCAAGAATGGCAAGGGCAAGAAGCTGAACATCATCACCTATCGCGCAAAGAAGCACAGTGCTCGCCGCATGGGCCATCGTCAGCCTTTCACCAAGGTTGAGATCACTGCGATCAACGGCTAAGGAGGTAAATTACAATGGCACATAAAAAGGGCGTAGGCAGCACCAAGAACGGCCGCGATTCCGCAGCACAGCGTCTGGGCGCTAAGCGTGCAGATGGTCAGTTCGTTCTGGCCGGCAACATCCTGGTTCGTCAGCGTGGCACCCACATTATGCCGGGCGAGAACGTTGGCAAGGGCAGCGATGATACCCTGTTTGCTCTGGTTGACGGCACCGTCCGTTTCGAGCGCGTGGGCAAGAGCGGCAAGAAGTGCAGCGTGAAGCAGTAACTTCTTTCTAAAATCTGCAACCCATAGAGCCGGACCTTTAGGGCCCGGCTCTTTTTGATGAAGATGGCCTTTTCTGATTGGAAAATAAAACCTCTCAGGCCGCGCTCTGGCGCGTCCAGCTCCCCTGATATGGGAGCTAAATCGAGGAGGAAAAGGCCTTTTTTGAGAACAGGAGGGGCTGTATGGCAGCACAAACCAACTTTATCGACATCGCCACCATCTGGCTCCATGCGGGCAAGGGCGGCGACGGCGCGGTCAGCTTCCATCGTGAAAAATTCGTGGCCGCGGGCGGCCCGGACGGCGGCGATGGCGGCCGCGGCGGTGATATCATCTTCGTTGTGGACGACCACCTCACCACCCTGATGGATTTCCGCTACAAGCGCAAATACACCGCCGATGAGGGCGGCAAGGGCGGGGCAAGCCTCTGCCACGGCAAAAATGCCGAGAACCTCATCATCAAGGTGCCTCTGGGCACTGTCATCAAGGACGCGGAGAGCGGCCTTGTGATCGCGGATCTGTCCGACCACACCCCGGTGACCATCGCCAGGGGCGGCCGCGGCGGCTATGGCAACGCGCATTTTGCAACGCCTACCCGCCAGATCCCCAAGTTTGCAAAGCCCGGTATGCCCGGCGAAGACATTCAGGTCACGCTGGAGCTGAAGCTGATCGCGGATGTGGGCCTCATTGGTTTCCCCAACGTGGGCAAATCCACCCTCATCTCCACCATCAGCGCGGCCAAGCCCAAGATCGCGAACTATCACTTCACCACTCTGGTGCCCACGCTGGGCGTCGTCTCGGTGGGGGAGGGTGCCAGCTTTGTCTGCGCCGACATCCCCGGCCTGATCGAGGGTGCCAGTGAGGGCATCGGCCTGGGCCACGATTTCCTCCGCCATGTGGAGCGCTGCCGCCTGCTGCTGCATGTGGTGGATGTCTCCGGCAGCGAGTGCCGTGACCCCATCGAGGACTTTGAGAAGATCAACGAGGAACTGGCAAAGTTCAGCCCCGCGCTGGCCGAGCGCCCGCAGATCGTGGTGGGCAACAAGTGCGACCTGGCCACCGAGGAGCAGATCGAGGACTTCCGCAAGTATGTGGAGGCCAAGGGCCTGACCTTTGTGCCCATCTCTGCCGCCACCATGCAGGGCGTGCGGGAGCTGCCGGGCCTGGTGTACAACCGCCTGAAAGACATCCCGGCCATCCCTGTCTTTGCGCCCGAGTACAAGAAACCCGAGCCCAAGGCCGGCGGCCGCGAGTTCTCCATCATGCGGATGGAGGCTCATGTGTGGAGCGTCAACGCGCCCTGGCTGGAGTATATCCTGGCCGGCAGCAATGTAGACGACTACGAGAGCCTGCAGTATTTCCAGCGCCAGCTGGACGAGAGCGGCATTCTGGCTGCTCTGGTGGAAAAGGGCGTGCAGGAGAACGACACCATCCTCATCGGCGATTATCAGTTCGATTATATTTTCTAAGAGGTTTTTATGCAGGAACCAGAAAAGATCGACCCCCGCGAGCTCAGCCCGCTGGCACTGGCCTTTGTGGGCGACAGCGTGCTGGAGCTGCTGGTGCGTCAGCGGCTGGTGGAGCACCACCGGCTCTCGGCGGGCAGGCTGAACGCGGAAAAGGTCAAGTATGTCTCGGCCCGGGCGCAGTTCCGGGAGGAGCAGCTGCTGGAACCGCTCTTCACCGAGGACGAGCTGGCGGTCTTCAAGCGGGGCCGCAACGCCAGCAAGGCCAGCGTGGCCAAGCACGCCTCCCCGGAGGAGTACCGTGCTTCCACCGGCTTTGAGTGCCTGCTGGGCTGGCTCTACCTCAACGGCCAGCTGGCCCGGGTGCACGAGCTGTTTGAAACGCTCTGGCAGTCGTTTGACCCCAACGAGAAATAAGCAATGCGAAAGCCCGCTGCTTTCCGCACTGGAAAACAGTGCAGGGGAAAGCAGTGGGCTTTTTGCCGCGGAATGCTCAGGAATACTTAGCGGCTGTTGCGGGCAGAGCTGCGGGTGCTGTTCTTGGCACCCTCGTCGTCGGCACCCTTGGTGTACTGGTTGGGGTGCTTGTGCTCGTTGGCGGCGCTGTTGGTGGTCCGGTTGTCCGCGCGGTGATTGGCCTGGTCGTTGGTCTGGTTGGTCGTTTTGTTCTGGTTCTGATTCTTGCAGTTATTGCTGCGGTTTTCCATGGTTGGTTGCTCCTTTCCGATTCAAAAAAGAGGAAGCGGACTGGCCGCTGGCTCTGCCTCTAGTGTGGCCGGGCGGGGCGGCTTTATGCACCCGGCTTTGAAAAAACAAAAACACCAAAAGGAGGTCTGTGGGATGTCCACCGAATATTTTGAAGCCCGGGAGCGGGCCCTGCTGGGGCAGCGGTATGAGACGCTCTATGCCGCCCCCAGTGACAGCGCGGCCCGGGGGGTGACCGTCTCGGCCCTGCGCACCACGCCGGGGACGTTTGCAGCCAAAGCGGACATGGCGCTGGAACCCTCGCCGTTCTGCAAGGCGGCGTTCGTGGTGCGGGAAGAAACGTTCAAGCCCGGGCGGCACCCCTACCACCATGCGGGCGTGTTTTACTCGCAGGAGCCCTCGGCGGCGTCGGCGGCCCCGCTGCTGGGCGTGAAGCCCGGGATGCGGGTGCTGGACCTGTGCGCGGCTCCCGGCGGCAAGAGCAGCCAACTGGCGGCGGCGCTGCAGGGGCAGGGGCTGCTTGTCAGCAATGAGTATGTGGCTGCCCGGGCCGACATCCTCAAGAGCAATCTGGAGCGGATGGGCGTGCCCAATGCGGTCATCCTGAACGAGGCCCCGGCCCGCATTGCGGAGGCTCTGCCGGAGTTTTTTGACCGGGTGCTGGTGGACGCCCCCTGTTCCGGCGAGGGAATGTTCCGCAAGGAGGCCGTGGCGGTCACCCAGCACAGCGAGGCGCTGGTGAAGCAGTGCGCCGAGCTGGGCGCGCAGATTTTGGACTGCGCGGCGGCGGTGCTGGCCCCCGGCGGGCAGCTGGTCTATTCCACCTGTACGTTCGCCCCGGAAGAGGATGAGGGCCAGGTGGCGGCCTTTTTGCAGCGCCACCCGGAATTCACGCTGGCGGACGCCCTGGGCAATGTGGACTACACCTTTGGCAGCGAGGGCGAGGCCAACCGCACCGGCGGCCTGCCGCTGGACGTGACCAGAGTGCGCCGTGTCTGGCCCTGCCAGGGCGGTGAGGGGCATTTCATGGCCCGGCTGGTCAAGGCGGGCACGCCCCGCGCCCTGCCGGCTCCCGGCGAGTACAGCCCCGAAGAGCAGCTCTGGCTGGAGGCGGCCGCCCAGGCCGGCAAAAAGGCCGGCAAAGGCAAGGGAAAGCCCGCAAAGAGCTTTGACAAGGCCGATGCCCGCAGTGCCCGGCGGGAAGCTTCCCGCAGCTGCCACGAGGCCGTGCAGGGCCGGAATACCCGCACTCGGGACGCCGGGGCAGGGGAAGCCACCCCGGCCCAGAGTCTGGCAGCCTGGCAGGAGTTTGCGGCCCGATACTTCCCGGCGCTGGCCCAGCGCCCGGCGGTGGTGCATGGCGGCGGGGTGCTGCTGCCTGTGCCGTTCCCCCAGACCACGCTCCATGTGCTGCGGGCAGGCGTGTTTGTGGGCAGCGTGCAGAAAGGCCGTTTTGTGCCGGAGCACCACCTCTTTACAGCGTTCGGCGCCCAGTGCACCAACCGGGAGGAGCTGACGCTGACCGACCCCCGCACCGTGGAATATCTCTCGGGCCGGGAGATCGAGGCCCGCACCGCCGCCGATGGCTGGTGCTGCGTGACCGTGGATGGCTGGCCCCTGGGCGGCGGCAAAGTGTCCGGCGGGCGGGTGAAAAACCACTACCCCAAGGCGCTGCGCCTGTTGTAACGCTCTTTTTTGACAAAACAGGCCGGATAAGGCTTGAACGTGTGCACTGATTGTGATAAAATTAAACAGTTAGATTTTGTGTGCTGCCACATGCGGGCGACCACAGCCCGTCTGCCCGCAGGCGGAGATCACTGAGAATATTTAGGAGGCTCTTTCCCATGTCTGGACATAGCAAATGGAACAATATTAAGCGCAAAAAGGAAAAGACCGACGGCGCAAAGGCAAAAGTCTTTACCAAGATCGGCCGCGAGATCAGCGTGGCTGTCCGTACCGGCGGCCCCAACCCCGCTTCCAACAGCAAGCTGGCGGACCTGATCTCCAAGGCAAAGCGCATGAGCGTGCCCAACGATAACATCCAGCGCATCATCAAGAAAGCCGAGGGCGGCGATAAGACCGAGTACGAGGCAATCACCTACGAGGGTTACGGCCCCGGCGGCGTGGCGGTCATGGTCGAGACCCTGACCGACAACCGCAACCGTACCGCTGCAGACCTGCGCCACTACTTTGATAAGAACGGCGGCAACCTGGGTGCTATGGGCTGCGTGGGCTTCCTGTTCAGCCAGAAAGGCGTCATCGACATCTCCCTCGAGGACAAGGATGCCGACGAGGCCATGATGGATGCTCTGGATGCCGGTGCTGAGGATTTCGATGCAGGCGAAGAGGCCGCAGAGATCACCACTGATCCCGAGAACTACTCCGCTGTCGTCAAGGCAATGGAGGAGAAAGGCTACGAGATCCTGAGCGATGATCTGGCCATGGTCCCCATGACCACCACCCGCCTGACCGACCCCGATCAGCTCAAGCTGATGGGCAAGCTGCTGGACGCCCTCGAGGACAACGACGATGTCCAGAACGTCTGGCACAGCCTGGAGAACGAAGAGGACCTGCCGGAATAAGTACGGCTTGTTCTCCCCTGAACCAAACAAACAAAGCCCTGCGGCTCAACAACCGAGCCGCAGGGCTTTTCTCATACTTGTTTTTGAGCGAAAGATTCCCACAGCCATTTTCCCAGCCGGCCACAGACGAGCCCCACCAGCACGCCGCCGAGGATATCGGTGGGGAAGTGGACGCAGAGGTAGAGGCGGGAAAAGGCGATGAAGACGCCCAGCACAAGGGTGGCACCGGCCAGCCGTTTCTTCCCGGCCAGCCAGAGGGCAGCCACGGCGGTAAAGGAGGCCGCCGTGTGCCCGGAGGGGAATGAGTAATCACTGGGGTGGGGGATGAGGAGGGTTACCTCGGGCAACAGGTCACAGGGGCGGACACGGTGCACCAGCGGCTTGAGGATGAAGTTGCAGAGTACAAGGTCGCACACAAGGGCCAGCGCCAGAATGCACCCGGCCCGGCGGGTGCGGCGGAAGAGCAGCAGGAGAGCCGCCAGCGCGATCCAGACAAACCCGGCATTGCCCAGCCGGGTAAAGAAGAGCATGACGGCATCCCGGGCAGGAGTGTGCAGGCCTTGCAGGGCAGTGAGAAATTGCAGTTCAGCGTTCATAAAGGCTCCTTTTTCATGAGCTCTCTGTTTCTGGGGTGGACCGTCAGCTCCATCCCCTTTGTGGCATTGACAGAGCGGCAGGCACCCCCACCTTTTGGGAGTGCCTGCCGCTGCTTGTTTTTAAGACTTTAAGCGTTGTTTTTCTGGTGCTTATTGCGCATCTCGTCGGTATACTGCTGGAAAGCCGTCAGAGTCTCGTCCTGATAGCCGTACCGGGCGCTCAGCTTGTTGTAAATTGTTTCCGCGGCCCGGTATCCGGTGCGGATGACGTTGAACAGCAGCATGGGCACAAAGGAGATGGAGAATGTCAGCAATCCGCTGCCAATGGAAAAATCACCAAAGTGGAGGTTGTCGGTAAAGGTGCTCCATGCGCTGCGCAGATCGCCTCCGCCGATGGTCTCGCACTGCTCCTCCTCAGAAAGACGCGCGTACGAAGCGGGAAAACAAAGGTGTTTCATCACAAAGAACTCCTTTCAACTCAAATTACACAGGACACGCTCAGGCCACGGCCAGCGTGTTGTTCGGGATGGCAGCAGTGGCAGCCTCTTTGGCAGCCTTGTCAGCTTTGGTCTGCTCATAGATGGCCTTGATATCCCGATAAATCGCAACGGCCGTGTTGATGATCTGCATGGTCTGTGCATAAGCATAGAAAGCGGCAAAACTGCCGATCACAACCGTACCTGCCTTGCCAGCAGGAGTTTGACGGCCCCAGTAATGTTTGACCGAGCCTGTAATGGATAGGCCATCATCATGCATCTCTTTCATACCATTCCAAGCAGCATTAAAGGCACCCTGGCCCAGGGTCTTGATGGTATTCACAGCAAAGTTGATCGCAAAATTCAGCACAGCAGCTGTAGCATCACTGGCTGTGATGGCACCGCCCTCAATATAGGTCATTTCCTCTTCGGAGAGAACCGTGTAGGATGCGGGCAACAACATCTGGTTCTGATATGTAAGTTCCATCATGGGAAAACTCCTTTCGCTCGTACGTCCGCACAGGGGCGGAGAATCACTTATCAGGATTATAGCATAACTGCGGAAAAACAACAAGAGAGCGCTGAAAGATAAATTTAGACGAATTTCAAGGACTTTGAACGGAAAAATTGGAAAAAGAAACGAAAAAACGAAAAATAGTGGAAAATGCTCTGCAAGAGGATGGTGAAAAAATGTTGTGTAAAATTTGCGTTGGATGCATTTTATAGCAGTTTGCGTTTTTAACGCACAAGCAACATCCGCAAACTGCATATCGCAAATATGCCGTTTTGATAGGCACTATTTATGAAAATTGCGATAGAACAGAAAAACCGCCGCTTCCGGCTCTGGGAACAGAGCGGGCAACGCGGCGGTTTTATGGGGAGAAAATGAAGAAATAGCGTTTTGGAACGTTCCCGTCAGGCGGGAGCACGGTCGTAGAGCTGGGTCAGCTCTGCAATATGGCCGTCCAGGCCGTCAGGGAGGGGCTGGGCCAGCCGCCACTGCCAGTTGGCACCCTGGGTGCTGGGGGTGTTGATGCGGGCCTCCGCGCCCAGATGAAGCCAGTCTGCGAAAGGGATGATTGCCATATCCGAAGCACTGGCGAGGCAGGCGGAGATCATGGCCTCAGTGAGGGTGCCCGGCGTGCAGCGCAGGTAACGGCAGGCGTAGGCCACATCCTCGGGGGCGGCAGTCTGCTGCCAGCCCTCGGTGGTGACGTTATCGTGCGTGCCGGTGTAAACCACGCTGTTGGCAGGGTAGGTGTAGGGGAGATAGTTGCCCGGCTCCCGGCGGTCAAAGGCAAATTGCATGATCTTCATGCCCGGGTAGCCGCTGGCGGCCAGCATGACTTTGACCTCCGGGGTTAGGTAGCCCAGGTCCTCGGCAATGATGCCGCCCTCGCCCAGACACTCGTGCATGGCCTGGATGAACGCACGGTCAGGGCCCTTTTCCCAGTGGCCGCCCGCTGCCGTTTTGTTCCCGGCGGGGATGGAGTAGTAGCTCTCAAAGCCGCGGAAGTGGTCGATGCGGACCACGTTGTAAATGGAGGTGGCGTGCTGCATCCGGCGCTTCCACCAGGCAAAGTCCGTGGCCTGATGCTTGGGCCAGTCGTAGAGCGGGTTGCCCCAGAGCTGGCCGTCGGCGGCAAAGGCGTCTGGCGGGCAGCCGGCCACCTGGGTCAGGTGGACCTGCCCATCGGTCTGGAAGAGCTCCGGGTGGGTCCACAGGTCGCTGGAATCCGGGCTGACATAGATGGGAATGTCCCCCACCAGCTGCACGCCTTTTGCATTGGCATAGGCCTTGAGGGCGTTCCACTGGGTGTAGAAGAAGAACTGCACGGCCTTGTGATAATCCACCTGCTCCGCCAGCCGGGCCCGGGCGGCGGCCAGTGCTTCCGGCTGACGGGTGCGCAGAGCATCCGGCCAGTCGGCGAGGCCTGCCTGATGTTGCTCGGCCTTGATGGCCATGAACAGGGCGTAATCCTCCAGCCAGAAGTCCTGCATGGTGCAGAACGTGTGGTAGGCCTCCGTGGGGGAGGCCAGCAGCCGGTCGGCGGCCTTTTTCAGCACCAGCGGGCGCTCGCGGTAGAGGGCACCATAATCAATGGCACCCACAGGCTGGGGGGCGGGCAGCTCGGCCTGGGTCAGGAAGCCCTGCTCGACCAGCAGCCGGTAATCAATGAAATAGGGGTTGCCTGCGAAAGCGGAAAAGCTCTGGTAAGGGCTGTCTCCGTAGCCGGTCGGGCCAATGGGCAGGATCTGCCAATAGGTCTGCTTCGCTCCGGCCAGAAAATCCACAAACGCGAACGCTTCTTTGCCCAGTGTGCCAATGCCAAAGGGGCCTGGCAGGCTGAACACGGGCATCAGGATGCCGCATGCACGCATTTTGGAACCCTCCTTGTCGTGTTGAGATTAACCCTTGACAGCGCCTGCCACGACGCCCTCGATGATGTACTTCTGGCAGGTCATGTACAGGATGATGATGGGGATGATGGCAATGATGATGCAGGCCATCATGGGGGCCAGCTCCACGCGGCCATAGCCGCCGCGGAAGTACTGGATGGCCATGGGGATGGTGCGGTATTTCTTGATGTCCAGCACCAGCGTGGGCAGGAGGTAGTCGTTCCAGACCCACATGGTCTCCAGAATGGCGGTGGAGATCATGGTCGGCTTGAGGATGGGGAAAACGACCTTGAAGAAGATCTGGAGGGGGTTGCAGCCGTCGATCATGGCGGCCTCCTCGATCTCAATGGGGACGCTCTTCATGAAGCCGGTGAACATGAAGACGGCCAGGCCCGCGCCGAAGCCCAAATAGATGATGCAGATGTTCCACGGGGTGTTCAGCTTGAGGGTGTCCGCCGTTTTGGACAGGGTGAACATGACCATCTGGAATGGCACGACCATGGAGAAGACGATGAGCAGGTTCATGAACTTGCTAAGCTTGTTGTTGACACGGGTGAGGTACCAGCCCGTCATGGAGCAGCACAGCAGGATGAGCACCACGCTGGACACCGTGATGAGCAGGCTGTAGCCCAGGCTGGAGAGGAAGTTCATCTTGAAGACGCCGTAGACGTAGTTGGACAGGCCCGCAAACGTCTCTTTGGTGGGCAGCTGGAAGACGGTGGAGGTGGTGAACGTGCCCTCCACCTTGAGACTGTTAATTAAGATCAGAACGATGGGGTAGACCCAGAGCAGGCAGAGCAGGATCATGACCACTGCAAGGACGGTATCCCAGGCTTTACGCTGTTTGGACATTACTGCTGCACCTCCTTAGAGCGGGTGAAATGAAGCTGGGCCAGCGAGATGACGACGACGATGAGGAAGAAGACCGCGGCCTTTGCCTGGCCGATGCCTTTCCACTGGGCGCCGGAGCGGCCATAGAACGTGTTGTAGATGTTCAGAGCCAGCATCTCGCTCATGTTGGCGGGCTCGCCGCCCGTCAGGGCAACGTTCTGGTCAAACAGCTTGAAGCTGTTGGTCAGGGTGAGGAACGTGCAGATGGTAACGCTGGGCATGACCATGGGGATCTTGATCTTGAACAGGATCTCCCGGTCGTTGGCACCGTCGATCTTGGCGGCTTCGATGAGGTCGCCGGGGACGCTCTGCAGGCCGGCCACATAAATGATCATCATGTAGCCGATCTGCTGCCAGCACATCAGGATGACCAGACCGATGAAGCCGTATCTGGAATCCAGGGCCAGCAGGGGCTTTTGCAGGTTGGCCAGCACGCCGTTGAGCAGGATCTGCCAGATGTAGCCCAGCAGGATGCCGCCGATCAGGTTGGGCATGAAGAAGACGGTGCGGAAGAGGTTGGTGCCCTTGATGCCCCGGGTGAGCACCAGCGCGATGGCAAAGGCGCAGACGTTGATGAGGACGGTGGACACCACGGTGAACGCCGCCGTGAAGCCGAACGCGTGGAGGAACGTGGAATCCTGGAACACGCTGATGTAGTTCTGGATACCCACGAACGTGGTCTTGCTGACGGTGGTGAACCGCTGGAACGACAGATAAATGCCCCAGATAAAGGGCCAGATAAAGCCGATGATGAACGCGATCAGGGTAGGCAGCACGAACACCGGCCAATATTTGCTGATGGCCTTTTGCATGATATACCTCCAAAAAAGAGGGAGGCGGGCGAACCATTCGCCCGCCTCCTTTTGCAAGTCAGGTGTTAGAAACGATGGGAGAGCTTAGCCGTTGGCCAGCTTGTACTCCTTGGCCCAGCCGTCCACAAAGGCGGTGGTGACGGCATTCCAATCGCCGGTGCCTGCGGCATAAGCGGTCAGCGCGCTGCCCACGCCGTTCTTCCACTCCTCGGAAGGCATGGTGGAGAAGCACCAGTCCACACTGGTCTTGCCAGCGGCCACATAATCGTTTGCAATGGTGATCAGGGGGTTGGTGGAGTCCTTAGCCTTCTTGAAAGGGATGACGAAGCCCATCTTGTCAGCCATCGCGCTGGTGCCGGCCTCAGAGGTGACACACCAGTACAGGAAGTCCAGAGTCGCCTGGATGTCTTCGTCCGAAGAGGTGTTGTTCACGCACCAGAAGTTCTCGGAACCGGTGCACAGGCCCTGATTCTCCTCGCCGTCCGCACCGATATAGATGGGCAGCATACCCAGGTTGTCGTCACCCAGATCCTTCACGTCATTGTAAGCCCAAGTGCCGTTCTGGTAGAACACAGCCTTCTTGCCCACAAACTCAGCCACGGCGTCGTTGCCAGTCTTGGAGGCCAGCAGCTTGGGGTCACAGGTGGAATCGGTGATGTACAGATCCCAAATCTGCTTGTAGTTGTCCAGATAGGTGCCCTTGATGGCGTCGGTGGAACCAATGCCGTCTGCCTTGTACTCATAGTAGATGGGCAGGTTTGCCAGATGGGTCTTGAAGCGCCAGTCAGAAGAACCGTCCATGCCGGCGGAGGTGAAAGCACCGTCCACGCCCAGCTCGGCCTTGCGTGCCTGGATGTCATCAGCGACCTTCTTCAGGTCATCAAAGCCCTTGATGTCGTCCTGGGTGTAACCGGCGGCGGTCAGCAGCTCTTTGTTGTAGATGATGCCGTAAGTCTCGATGACGTATGCGATACTGGTAACGGCGTCGCCGTCTTTCAGGGCAAAGGAGTCACTGGTCAGCTCGCCGTAGAGCTTGCTGTCGGACAGGTCCAGGCAGTAATCTTTCCAGTTGGCCAGACCCACAGGGCCGTTGACCTGGAACAGGGTGGGAGCTTCGCTCTTCTCCATCTCGCTCATCAGGGTGGTCTCGTACTGGCCGGAAGCAGCGGTGACAACGGTCACAGGCACGCCGGTCTCCTTGGTGTACTCAGCGGCCAGATCCTGCCAATCCTGATCTTGCTCGGGCTTGAAGTTCAGGTAGTAGACCTTACCGGAAGCGCCGGAAGCAGCAGCGGTGCTGGAAGCGGCGGTAGAAGTGGCCGTGGAAGCAGCGGTGGAGCTGCTGGAAGAGCCGCCGCAGGCAGCCAGACCCAGAGCAGCAGCGGAAACACCAGCGGCTTTCAGGAAGTTACGACGAGAGATCATCTTTTTCATAATTATTCTCCTTCTTCATTATTGAAAAATTATGAGGTGCTATTTTACTTGCCGCCCACAGGGAGCGGCAGGAAATCAAAAGAAATATTAGAGCGGGTGGCGGCAGGGGCAGACGCTTTCGCCCTGCTGCAGCTCGGGCTGCAGGGTGATGGTCTGGGCCGGGGCCCCGTGCTCGATCTGATTGATCAGAAGCTCGATGCTCTGGAGCGCGATCTGCTCGCTGGGCTGGACGATGGTGGTCATGACCGGGACACAGTAGCGAGACATCGTGATCCCGTCAAAGCCGATGACGGAGACGTCTTGCGGCACCCGGAACCCGGCGCTGACCAGCGCCCGGATGGCACCAAACGCGATGACATCGCTCATGGCAAACAGGGCGGTAAACTCGGCCCGGCGTGCCAGCAGGCTGTTCATGGCGTGGTAGGCGGATTCAAAATCGTAGTTGGAGAGGCCGTAGAGCCGGTCATCAAAGGTGAGGCCCGCCTGCTCCATGGCATCCTGCGCGCCCAGGCGGCGCATCCGGCTGGGAAAACTGGTGGCGGGGCCGCCCAACACCGCGATCTTGCTGTGCCCCTGTGCGATGAGGTGAGCCACGGCGGTATGGGCCGCCGCCCGGTCATCCACGCCCACCATGGAAAGGTTGGGGAAGTGGAGCTCGTCCGAGACGAGGGTGGCCAGCACCGCGGGGACGGAGATGTTGGAAAAGCCGTTCTGGAAATTGGCTACGCTGCCGCCCAGAAAGATGATGCCCTTGGGCTTGATCTCCCGCAGGATCTTTTCGGCCGCGTCGATCTCGTTGGCGTTTTCGTCGATGTAGGAGATGATGCCGTTGTAGCCGTACAGGGTGGCCGCCCGCTGCAGCTGGACCAGGAAGTCCGAGAAGAAGAGGTTGCGGGTGCCCTTGACCACAAAGACCACGCTCCGCGACTGCTGGATCTTGAGCTGGCGGGCGTTGGTGTTGGGGACGAACCCGGCTTCCCGCATGACTTTTAAAACGTGCTCCTTGGTCTCGGGCCGCACGTCGGGGCGGTCATTGATGACGCGGGAGATGGTGCTGACCGAGCAGCCGCTGATTCGGGCGATATCTTTGATCGTCAGACTCGGCATGGGGAGAAGCACCTCGTTTCTTGGAAAATCTTCGGGAACGGTGTCGGGAACGTTTCCAGTGGCTATAGTATGGCACAATCCGCACAAAAAATCAATCGGTCGGAATCACTTTTGGCAATTTTGTCTAACAGATCAACCCGTCTTTGTGCAGGTTGATCTGCTGGGAAAGCGAAACTGAAGAACGTTCCCGGTAATTTCCGGGAACTATCAGAAAACCCCGGGAGAACCGTACCATTTTGTTACTTTTCACGGATGAAATTGGAAAAATTAGACAGAAAAAATCCCGACACCGTGACCGATTTTTCGTCGGTACCGATGCCGGGAAAATCAAGGCTGCTTCCAGAAAGCGTCCAATGCTTCCGAGAGGGCCTGAGTGTTTTGCAGATATTGCAGGTGCCCCCAGTGACGGGGGAACAGCCGGGTATACTCGCTGCGGGCAAAGCGGTCATCCAGCAAAAGAACCACGCCTTTATCTTCGCTGGTGCGGATGACCCGCCCTGCCGCCTGTAAGACCTTGTTCATGCCCGGGCAGCGGTAGGCGTAGTCAAAGCCGGTGCCGCCGGGGGCCGCGTCGTAATAGCGGCGGAGCATCTCCTGCCGGGGGTTCACCTGGGGCAGGCCCACCCCCACGATGGCGCACCCGATGAGGCGGTCCCCCGCTAAATCAACCCCCTCCCCGAAGATGCCGCCCAGCACCCCGAAGCCTAGCAGAGTCTTTTCCGGGTGGGGCGCAAACCGGGCCAGAAATGCCGCCCGCCCGGCGTCGTCCAGTCCGCTCTCCTGTGCCAGCGTGGGGATGTCCGGGTAGCGGGCCGTGAAATCCTCGTACACCTGCCGCAGGTAGGCGTAACTGGGGAAAAACGCCAGATAGTTGCCCACTTTGCCTTTTGCCATGGCCGCCAGCGCGTCGGAGAGGGGGCGGATGCTGGCCTCCCGGTCCCGATACCGGGTGGAGATGGAGGGCAGGCAGTAGAGCCCCAGGTGCTGGGGCGGGAACGGGCTTTCCAGCGCCACGGCCCGGGCGTCCGGGCAGCCCAACACATTCCGGTAGTAGCCCGGCGGGGTCAGCGTTGCGCTGAACAGGGCGGCGGCCCGCCCGCTGCTGAGGCTGGCGTCCACAAAGGGGGCCGGGTCCAGGCAGAGGATGTGGAAATCCAGCGCGCTACCATAGGCCGTCAGCTGGGCGGTAAAGTGCTCGTCGTACCGCTCTGCCGCCCGCAGGATGTCCTGTACTTTAAAATAAAGGTCGAGCAAGGCTGCGTGGGCCTCGGCGTCCGGGTGCTGCTCCAGCCAGTCCTGCAGGGGAGCTGTCAGGGCCTGCAGGGGCTTTAACAGCCCGGCGGGCAGCTCCCGAAAAAAGACCGTGCCGTCCTCCGCAAAAAGCGGCTCCGGCAGCGCGAATGCGGTTTCCGCCTCCGGGGCGTCCAGCAGGCTGGTCTGTTTGGCCTCGGCGGGGGCAGCTTCCGCGGGCAGGGTGCCGTGCCGGGGGGCCAGCTCCGCCACAGCCCGCCGCGCTTCCAGAAAGGCCTTGTCAGCCTTGCGCAGGGCCGTTTTGAGGGCGCTTTTGCCCGGGCCCAGAGAGCGCTTGGCCTCGGTGAGGCTGGCCTTGGAAAAGCTGGCGGAGTACATGGCCCGGGCCCGGTCGGGCAGGTTGTGGGCCTCGTCGATGAGGAAGAGCCAGTCACCGGAGACATCGAAGAAGCGGCGGAGCCTTACCACCGGGTCAAACAGATAGTTGTAATCCCCGATGACCACGTCGCACCACTCGCTCAGGTCCAGCCCCAGCTCAAAAGGGCAGACCGAGAATTTTCGGCCCGTCTCGGCCAGCACGGTCCGGTCAAAACAGCCGCTGCCGCCGTCCAGAAGGGCAGAGAGGGCCGTTTTGAGGCGGTCGTAGTAGCCGTTGGCGTAGGGGCAGAGCTCCGGCAGACAGGCTGGATGGCCCTCGGCGTCCCTGCACAGACAGGCTTTCTCCTTGGCCGTCAGGGTCACGCTGCGCAGGGCCAGCTCCGGGGCCGAGGCCCGCAGCCGGGCAAGGGCGTCCTCGGCAGCGGCCTGGGTGGTGTTGCGGGCCGTGAAGTAAAAGAGCTTTTCGCCGTGGCCCTCGCCCATGGCTTTCAGGGCCGGGAAGAGGGCGCTCATGGTCTTGCCGATGCCGGTGGGAGCCTGGCAGAAGAGCCGGGCCCCGCCTTTGCCGCCCGCCTTGCAGGCCCGGTAGATTTCCCCAGCAAGAGCCCGCTGCCCGGGCCGGTACGTTTCAAAGGGAAAGCGCAGGGCGTTCAGACTGGCAGCCCGGCGGGTGTCCCAGTCCAGCTGGCGCCGGGCCCAGGGGGCAACCTGCCGCAGCAGGCCCTCGAAGAACGCGTCCAGTTCTTCCTGCGTGAAATGTCGGGGAAACCGGACGATCTCGTCGGTGTCGATCTGGTAATAGGTCAGCCGGACATCCAGCCGGGGCAGGCCCTGCTGTTTGGCATAGATGGCCCCGTAGACCATCCCCTGTGCCCAGTGGCAGGGGTTGCCGTCCTCCTGAATTTCGTCCGTGGGGATGGCGGTGGTTTTGATCTCGTCGATGACGGTCACGCCGTCCTCGCTCTGGAAAATGCCGTCGGCCCGGCCCTCGATGGTGAACGGGATGCCGTCCACCTCCCGGGTCTCGGAGAGGAAGACTTCCGCCTGATAGCCCTCCCCGGCGGCCTTTTGAAGCTTGCGGTGGATGCGGGCCCCCTCGTTGGCCCGGTCGAACCCCGCAAAGCGGCTGTCGATGCTGCCCGTCCGTAATAAAAACTCTACCAGCTCCCGCACCGAGAGCTTTACTTCAGCCATCCTGTTTTCCTCTTACAACAACATAACATCTGCTGCAAAGCAGCAAATCAGCGAAGCTGGAAAATTTGGACAGAGATCTTCACGCGAATGCGTGAATCTCCCAAATTTTTCAGTGTAGCAAACATAAATGGGGTTATTAGGGGCGAGCAGCCCCTGATTCGTGCCCCGCGCCTCGAAACGAGCGGCCCTTTTCTGGTTCTCTTTTGGGGACAAAAGAGAACATATCCTCATAGTTGCAGCATCTCAGCGCATTTCTGCACCTCTGCATTGACGGCCTCAAAATCCACCGCCGCGCGGTAGTAGGTTTCCAGCTCATCGTGGCAGCTTTTGGCCTGTGCCATCAGGGCAACGGCCTGTTCCAGCAGCTCGTTGGCGGCCCGCTCGTTGAACCGCAGCCGGGCCCGGCACCGGGCCAGATTCTCCCGGTCCAGGAAGCGGGTGCACCGCACGGCCTGCACGCCGGGCAGCTGCACCGGGTGCCAGCTGTTGTCCGTGAGGAACGCCAGCCGCAGGGAGGGGATGAGAATGTGGTCGATCTTATCCTCAGGGTGCATGGCACAGGGGCAGGTGATGATGTGATACCCCCGGGCCAGCGCTTCGGCCCGGATGAGTTCCAGCAGCAGCCGGGAGACGGCCCCGTAATCATCCCGGAAGACGATGCAGCGGTCGGCCAGAGCCTGCACGGTGCCCCTGTAAAAGACCATCCCCTTGGGGGTGATGGCCGAGAGCAGACGCAGCTCCTCGCTGGGGGAGCAGTCGTCCGGGCACCGGGGCAGCACCCGGGTGCAGAGCCGCTTGACATAACGGCGGACTTTTTCAAAGTTGGTACTGCAGGCCTCGGCCCGGCGGCTGTCCAGCAGCAAACTCCCGGCGGAGGCTACATATCGCGCGGCCCGGGCCCGCAGCTGCGCGTTGCGCCGGAACAGGGCTTTGACTTCCTCGCGGTGGGGAGCCAGGGCCTCGGCCCGGATGGTGTGATAGAGGCTGACAACGATCTCGTCGGCCCCCGGGGCGTCCGGTTCCAATACATGGGGCGCGGTGGCGTCCACGATGGCGGCCCGCTGCCCCAGAAACACCACCCCGTCCAGACTGTCCGGGTCGCTGGCGCAGTGCACCCGCTCAATGGACTGGCCCTGCTGCTCGGCCTTTTGGGCCAGCTGCTTCATCAGGGTGGATTTGCCGCAGCCTGGCCCGCTTTTGATGAGATACATCTGCATCCCCGGCTCCCGCCGCAGGGGCTCAAAATAGCCTTTGAACCCGGCGGGCGTGGTGGCACCGAGGAAGAAATCAACGGTTTTGCTCGTGGTCTGCATCATGAGAGAACACCTCGCTTTTGCTATAAAGCTATGCAAAAGCGGGGCGGATTGTGTTTCCTCTATTAATCAGTAAGTGTGCTCGCACACCTGCCCGATCTTCTCCCGCAGAGCCAGGAAATCCGCAAAGGCGTCCGGCTTATTCTGCTTCTGGCGGAGCAGGGCGGCGGGGTGGAACGTGCCCATGAACCAGATGCCGCCTTTTTCAATAAAGGTGCCGTGCTCTTTGGTCACGGAGAAATCCGCCCGGATCATCCGCTGGGCGGCAATGCGGCCCAGGCAGACCACGATCTTGGGCTGCAAGATGCGGAACTGCTCCCGCAGCCAGGGCATACAGGCCTCGCTCTCGGCCGGGAGCGGGTCGCGGTTCTGGGGCGGGCGGCACTTGACGATGTTGGCGATGTAGCAGTTCTGGTTCCGGTCCAGGTCGATGGCAAACAGGTATTTATCCAGCAGCTGGCCGCTGCGGCCCACAAAAGGCAGGCCCTGCTCATCCTCGCTCTGGCCGGGACCCTCGCCCACAAACAGCACTTCGGCCGTGGGTACGCCCTGCCCGAACACCACGTTGGTGCGGGTGGTGTGCAGCGGGCAACGGGTGCAGGAGAGGCATTGGGTGCGTAACGTTTCAAGATCCATAGCTTCGTTCCTTACTCTTTATAAAATGACAAAAAGCAGACAGTCCGGGAACTGCCTGCTGTCGGTTCAATCGAATAGATCGGTGTGGCTGCCGGTGCGGAAAAGAAAGAGGATCAAGTCTTCCCCATCGACACGATAAACGAGAAGCCAGTCCGGCCGGATATGACATTTGCGAAAGCCGATATAATCACCGGTCAGGGCATGGTCACGGTTTTTGTCCGGCAGAGGCTGCCCGGCGGCAAGCTGATCGACGATGGCGTTGAGCGCATCCAGATCAAGGCCGCGTTTGGCAGCGAGCTTGAGGTCTTTCTTGAAGCGGTTGGAAAGAACGACATCAAGCATCCGAGAGTACCTCATTCATGGCATCCTGAAAAGAAGCGTAGCGCTTATACTTTTCTGGGCGTGCTTTCATCTCGACATACTCGTTCAGCGCGGCTGCCGTTTCTGCATTGGGATTCTCCCGAGTGACAGCAAAGGGAAGGCCCTGGACACGGAGAGACTGCTTGAGAAAAAGAGTGATCGCGGTGGAAAGGTCAATGCCGAGGTCGGCAAACAATTCCTGACTGGAACGCTTGAGCTCCGGGTCAAGACTGATATTGGTGCTTGTTCTTGCCATATCGAAAACCTCCATACAAGTATTCTATGATCAATATAGCATATTTGAGAGAAATGTCAACATGTTATGCGCATGATGTGCACGCAAAATATAGAACGGAAAAAGAAAGAGGTTATAGCCCGTAAAACAGTTCGACGGGGGAAGCATCGTCTGTTTCTTAACAAATTAAATGACAAACATTTCACAAACCTGTGATGAATTTCTGGAATTAATATACCACAAAATTGCGGTTTTGTCTTGAAGTTTTCTGACTCTGTGCTAGAATAAAAAGAGGGCGCTCCTGTGCGCCCAGGAAAAATTGCAAAAGTTATTTCGGAGGTAATCACAATGGCTGATATGTTTGCACCGCTGGTAGCCCAGCTGAAGGCGAACCCCAAGACGATCGTTTTTACCGAGGGCAATGACCCCCGCATCCTGGAGGCCGCAAGCAAGCTGCTGGCTGAGGGCGTGCTGAAAGTGGTTATGGTCGGCAATGAGGCAGAGTGCAAGGCTGCCGCTGCTGCTGGCCACTATGATATTTCCGCTGCCGAGATCATCGACCCTGAGAACTACGCAGGCTTCGATGAGATGGTCAACACCATGGTCGAGCTGCGCAAGGGCAAGCAGTCCGCTGAGGAGTGCACTGCTCTGCTGAAGAAGTCCAACTACTTCGGCACCATGCTGGTCAAGATGGGCAAGGCTGACTGCCTGCTGGGCGGCGCTACCTACTCCACCGCTGATACCATCCGCCCCGCTCTGCAGCTGGTCAAGACCAAGAAAGGCGCGCATCTGGTGAGCTCCTGCTTCATCCTGGACCGCGACTGCGGCGAAGAGGGCCTGAAGCGCATTGCCATGGGCGACTGCGCTGTCAACATCGACTACACCGATACCGTGGACAAGGTTACCGGCGAGGTCAAGGTCTCTGCTTCCGCAAAGCTGGCTGAGGTGGCCATCGAGACCGCCAAGACCGCAAAGCTGTTCGGCATCGATCCGAAAGTGGCTGTCCTGAGCTTCTCCACCAAGGGCTCCGGCAAGGGCGGCACCGTTGCTCTGAGCCACGATGCAGTCATCAAGGCTCAGGAGATGGACCCCGAGCTGGCTGTGGACGGCGAGCTGCAGTTTGACGCTGCCGTTTCTCCCGAGGTCGCTCAGGTCAAGTGCAAGGGCAGCAAGGTCGCTGGCCAGGCCAACACCTTTATCTTCCCCTGCATCGAGGCCGGCAACATCGGCTATAAGATCGCACAGCGTCTGGGCGGCTATGCTGCTTACGGCCCCATCCTGCAGGGCCTGAACGCTCCCATCAACGACCTGTCCCGCGGCTGCAACGCAGACGAGGTCTACAAGATGAGCCTGATCACTGCCTGCCAGTCCTGATTGATTACCTGCTAGACGGATATCAGAGCCCCGCCGGAGTTTTTCCGGCGGGGCTCTTTTGCTGCCCTCTTGCAATCTGCCCCAAAGTATGATACAATAACCAAGCACATCAAAGATGTGTCATGTCGGACAGCGCCTGCTGCGTGGTTCGGCATACGGATGCGGGCCCTGTACGATGGGGCCGCTGTGAACCAGGTCAGGTGGGGAACCAAGCAGCCTTAAGCGGCGCGCCCCGTGCGTTTCAGTCAGCCTGCATCCGTATGCCGAGTTACGCAAGGCGGGGGTCAAACCCCGTCAGCGCTGTCCGATTTTTTATTGTCAAAGGAGGAGAGCCGGATGTATCGCGCGTTGTACCGCAAGTGGAGACCCCAGCGGTTTGAGGATGTGGTGGCCCAGCACGGCACGGTGACCGCGCTGCGCAACCAGGTGGCCGCCGGGCGCGTTGGCCACGCCTACCTGTTTACAGGCGTGCGCGGCACGGGCAAGACCACCTGCGCCAAGATCTTTGCCAAGGCGGTCAACTGCCTCAACCCCCACGACGGCGACCCCTGCTGCCAGTGCTCCATCTGCCGCGGCATCGACGACGGCAGCATCCTGGACGTGGTGGAGATGGACGCGGCCTCCAACAACGGCGTGGACGATATCCGCGGCCTGCGGGATGAGACGGCCTACACCCCCAGCGAGTGCCGGTATAAAGTATATATCATCGACGAGGTGCACATGCTCTCGACGGCGGCGTTCAACGCCCTGCTCAAAACGCTGGAGGAGCCGCCCGCCCACGTCATCTTCATCTTGGCCACGACCGAGATCCAGAAAGTGCCGGAGACCATCCTCTCCCGCTGCCAGCGGTATGATTTTGCCCGCATCGTCCCGGAGGACATTGCCCGGCGGGTGGAGTACATCGCCGGGGAGGAGCACCTGCAGCTGACCACCGAGGGCGCGGAGCTTATCTCCCGCCTGGCGGATGGTGCCATGCGCGATGCGCTGTCCATCCTGGACACCTGCGCGGGTGTGACCACCCAGATCGACGCCAGCGTTGTCCGCAAGATGGCGGGCGTGACCGACCGGAGCTACCTGTTCCGCATCTCGGACGCCATTGCCGCCCAGGATGGCGCCACGGCGCTGGCCTGTCTGGCTCAGCTGCGGCAGCAGGACTCGGTGGACATCAAGCGGCTGACGGATGAGCTCATTGCCCACTACCGGGCCCTGATGCTGGCGGCCCTGCCCGGCGGGCAGGCGCTGCTGACCGGTGTCTCGCCCGAGGAAGAAGCCCTCTATCTGCAAAAAGGCCCGGCGCTGGGCCAGCGGGAACCCATCCGGGCCATCCGGCTGCTGGGCAACGCGCTGGAGCACATGGCCCGCGGCAGCGACCAGCGCATTGAGCTGGAACTGGCACTGGTCAATCTGGCAGAGCCGCTGCAGCCCGTGGCGCAGCCGATCCAGGCCGTTCCGGCCCGTGCCTCTGCCGCCCCTGCTCCGGAAGCCCCCCGGCCCTTTGCGGCCGCACAGGCCCAGCCGCAACCCTTTGTGAGCGCCCCTGCGGCCCCGGTGCAGCAGGCTCCGGCCGCCCCGGCCCCGGTGGTTGCTGCCCCCGCCGCCCCGCAGGAGCCTGCCCCGGCCCCTGCCGCACAGGAGGAAGCTCCTCCCATCCCCGAAGAGCCGCCGGTGCAGGAGAGCGCCGCTGCCCTCCCGTGGGAAGAGCCCGCGCCGCCCATGCCGCTGGCCGAACCGGTTCCGGAACCGCCCGCAACGCCTGCCCCGGCTCCCATGCCGCAGCAGCCGAAAGCGGACTGCGCGGCAGACCCTGCCCTTGACCGGCCCCGCAAGGTGGCGGCTGCCGGCATCAATCCCTTTGACAAATGGAGCGAGGTCATCCATCTGTTACAGGAAAAAGACCCCATGCTCTATACCTACCTGAAAAAATCCAAGGCTTACTTTGATGGTACCCGGGTGCTGATCGACGGCGGTAAGACGTTCCGCGATTTCATCCGGGCCAACAAGGACAGCCAGAAGCTCATCAAAAAGCTGATCGCCCAGGTGTCCGGTGTGGCAGTGCCCATCGGCCCCTATGAGCCCAAAGCGGCAGGGAAGACCGCCTCCAATGCGGAGGAGTCCCTGCACAAGCTGGAGCAGTTGGGGCTCGATGTCTCCATTGAGGACACCGATCGCAAGAAAAAAGCATAAAATAACATTTTAAAGGAGAAATTATCATGAAAGCAAGAATGCCCGCAGGCTTTGGCCGCCCCGATGTGAACGCCCTGATGCGTCAGGCTCAGAAGATGCAGGAGGATATGAAGGCGAAGCAGGCTGAGCTGGAAGCTGCCGAGTACACCGGCAGCGCCTCCGGTGAGATGGTCACCGTCAAGATGAATGGCAAGCACGAGGTGCTGTCCATCAAGATCAAGCCCGAGGCCGTGGACCCGGACGACATTGAGATGCTGGAAGACCTGGTGGCGGCTGCCATCAACGCCACGGTCAAGCAGGTGGACGAGACCGCGGAAGCCGAGATGGGCAAGCTGACCGGCGGCATGAACATCCCCGGCCTCTGATCCGGGAGGGAACGCAATGGGTTACAATGCAGCCCCGCTGGAAAAGCTGATCGAAGAGTTCAGCAAGTTCCCGGGGATTGGCCGCAAGGGTGCCACCCGGATGGCCTATCAGGTGCTGAGCATGTCGGATGCGGACGCCGCCGCCCTGGCGGGTGCCATCCAGAACGCCCACACCAAGCTCCATCGCTGCCGCGTCTGCCAGAACTACACCGAGGCAGAGCTCTGCCCCATCTGCGCCAGCGCCAAGCGGGACCGCTCGGTCATCTGCGTGGTGGAGACCCCCCGGGACGTGCAGGCCTTTGAGCGCACCCGGGAATACCACGGCCTGTATCATGTCCTGCACGGCCTCATCAGCCCCATGGACGGCATCGGCGTGGAGCAGCTCAGCGTCAAGGAGCTGCTGGCCCGCCTGGGCGATGGCACGGTGAAAGAGGTCATCATGGCCATGAACCCCACCGTGGAGGGCGAGGCCACCGCCATGTACCTGGCCAAGCTCATCAAGCCCATGGGCATCAAGACCACTCGCCTGGCCTACGGCCTGCCGGTGGGCGCCAGCCTGGAGTATACCGATGAGACCACCCTGTACCGGGCCCTCTCTGGCCGCGGGGAACTGTAAGGCACGGAAAATTTGGGAAAGTGTTACACTTTCTTCAAAATCCGCCCTTGCAAAACCGTGGGAATATGATATACTACAAAAACGAAGCCAGACCAGAAGAAAGGAGGCGCACCCATGGCACCGACGAAAGAACGTCCGGCAACCAAGACCATTGCCACCAACCGTGAGGCGCGCCACGAGTATTTTGTGATGGAAGCGCTGGAGACCGGCGTGGAGCTCAAGGGCACTGAGGTCAAGAGCTTACGGGCCGGAGGCGTCAACCTGAAAGACAGCTGGGTCGATATCGAAGACGGCGAGCTGCTGGTCAAGGGAATGCACATCACTCCCTACGACCACGGCAACATCTTCAATCAGGACCCGCTGCGGGTGCGGCGTCTGCTGGCGCACAAGAACGAGATCCGGCGGCTGCACCAGCAGTGCAAGCTGCAGGGGTACACCCTGGTACCGCTCTCGCTTTACTTCAAGCATGGCCGCGTGAAGATGGAAGTGGGCCTGTGCAAGGGCAAAAAGCTCTACGACAAGCGCGCCGACGCCGCCCAGCGGGACGCCAAGCGTTCCATTGACCGGGCGGTCAAATCCAACGGCCAGTATTACTAAACTTTTTCAGGCAGCTTTTCCTGCCAGGAACATTCGCTTACCAGCACGCCGCAAGGTGTGCTTTTATGGGGGCGCAAAGGTTTCGACGGGGGGAGGGAGGCCTGGGCAGCGGGTAGCAGCGGGGGAACTGCTCTATAACTCCTCCAAAAAAATTAACTGACAACAATAATTATCAGTTGCTCGCAGCCTGAGTGCTGCGCGTTCCGCCCACTCTTGTGTCGTGTGGGGCCGGGGCGTCCTTTAGACACAGCACCTGAACGGACTTAAGCTTTGCGGACCGGCAGGAACTCATGAAGCTACCAAAGCGTTAGCCTGACGATCGGCGTGACGCGGCGGGAATGTTGTAGATCGCCTGCACCCGGAGACACCTGCGCTGAGCTCTTTTCGGACATGGGTTCGACTCCCATCGCCTCCACCAACAGCAGCCAGAAATTAACATAGATGTGTTAATTTCTGGCTGTATTTCTTTGAAAAAATGTAACCGGTTACATTTTAGGTTACATTTCGTTTTTGAAATTGCGAGCGTATTTTATCTTGCTTCTGGACAGTATCGGATGCGCTTGCTTTTATTTTTGCGGCAGATATACACGGCACCACAAATCGACAGAAAGTCATAGTGTTCGCCCTTTGTAGTTTTAAATGCCATTATCGTCCTATAAAGGAACTAATATGTAAAGCGATACACTCTTGACAATAGAGGATATATCCGCTATACTGTATATGAGATAAATCCACTATTCAAAGGGAGTGCAGCCGTGCAAGAATATGAAATTGAATTCTACGATAAAGCCGATGGCTCCGAGCCAGTCAAAGAGTTTATCCTAAGTCTGGATAAGAAAATGCAAGCCAAAGTTTTGCGTACCGTTGCGTTGCTCCGCGAGGAGGGGCCATATTTAAGGGAACCGTATTCCAAAGCACTGGATGATGGAATTTTTGAGATTCGTACCAAGTTTGGGTCGGATATTACCCGCGTGCTGTATTTCTTCGTGGTTGGTAAAAAGGTGATCCTCACAAATGGATTTATCAAGAAGACCCAGAAAACACCTGCTTCAGAGATCACACTGGCAAAACAATATCGCGCAGATTATCTTGCCCGAAAGGAGAATTCCAAATGACAAACTTCAACGATTTTTTGAATGAGCAGATGAAAGACCCTGAATTCAAGGCCGAATGGGACGCACTTGACCCGGAATTTTCCGTGATTGAAGCCATGCTCAAGGCCCGCAAAGAAAGCGGTTTGACCCAGAAGCAACTTTCGGAGCGCACGGGTATTGCACAGACCGACATCAGCAAACTGGAACGCGGCAATGCAAACCCATCTCTTCGTACCTTGCAGCGGCTTGCTGCCGGGATGGGAATGAAGGTTAAAATTGAATTTGTTCCTGCATCTGCAAAATGATTTAGTGATGGATGCGTTTCGGTAAAATAGAAAGCACAATAGTGACGCTATGAAGCGATATTTTCAAGCACGCGTTCGTCCGGCGTTGCGGCCCGTCCACCAGATGAAAAATCCCTCTGAGCATTTGCTCAGGGGGATTTTTTCATCTGGCGGCCAACGGGGAAAATCTGCCCGGGTTTGGCAGTTGAAATCCCACTGCCGCAGTGGTAAAATTCTTCCAGTAAGTTTTTTTGCAAGAAACAAACTTTTGTCTTTGAACAGCCCGCTCTCCACACAGCGGACGAGGAGAAGAGAAGATGGAGATATTATTGACAGGCTATACGGCATTTCTGACCCAGGAGTGGATCGAGACGGCGTTCCCTGACGACCATGTGCTGACCACCCACACCAAGAGCGAAGCACTGCTGGACACCCGGGTAAAGACCGTCACCCTGGACGGCAAGCAGCTGCTGGCCCAGATCAACGAGACCTACCAGTTTGACCGCATCGTCTATTTTTCAGAGTACCTGCTGCCCCACGGCGAGCAGGAGGGCGAGCTGGACCGGCTGCGCTGGGTGCTGCAGGCCTGCCGTGAGCGGGAAGTGCAGCTGCTGTACTTTTCGGGCCCGATGGCCGCTCTGACGCCCCCCTCCGGCAAATCGCTGCTGGCAAACGCGGCGGAGGAGCTCTGCTTCCATTATGCCAAGACCAGCAAAATTCAGGTCAAGGTGTTCCGGCTGCCTTATCTCTACGCCGTCTCAGAGAGCGGCACGGAGCAGTTTGCCCGCCTGTTTGAGCAGATGCCCACCGGCACGGTGCAGATGGATGAGCAGGCGGCCCAGCCCCTGCTTGCCCTCTGCATGGAGGAACTGGCCGACCTGACCGCCCGGGTGTTTGATACCTGGACGCCGGAGCCGGAGCGGTTCCTGCTGCCGCAGGTGTTCGACGCCACCCAGCAGCAGGTGGGCGAGGTGCTGCAAAAGCTGCAGCCCGGGCTGGAAGTGTGCTACGGCACCGACACCCTCCAGACGTACCCCACCGACGACCGCACGGTCCGCCGCCGGTACGGCTGGTTCCAGCGGTACAGTCTGCTGGACGACCTGCCCGCCATCTACAAGCTCTGGCAGGCCCGCCAGACTGAAAAAAAGAGCGTCGTCCACCGCGCCATGGACAAACTCCGCCAGAGCACCCGGCTGCTCCGCATCGTGGAGATATTAGCCGCATGGCTCCTCTCGGAAGTGCTGGTACGGGCCACCGGCACCGACGCCCAGTTCCAGATGATCGATTTCCGGCTGATGTTCGTCATGCTCATCGGCACGGTGTACGGCCTCAACGCGGGTGTGCTGGCTGCCGTGCTGGCCTCCGTCTCGCTGGCGGAAGGGTATCTGCGGCAGGGGACAACCCTGATGCTGCTGTTCTATGAGCCCTCCAACTGGCTGGCGTTCATCGTCTACTTTGTGGTGGGCGCCTCCTGCGGCTATGTGCAGCTGCGCAACACCGAGGCCGCCCGCTTTGTGCGGGAGGAAAACAACCTCCTGCGCGACCGGCTCCGGTTCACCCAGCGGCTGTATCAGGATACTTTGGAAGACAAACAGATGTTCCGCCGCCAGATCTTAGGCCGCCGGGACAGTTTTGGCAAAATTTATACCGTGACCCAGCAGCTGGATATGCTGCAGCCGCAGGAAATTTACCGCAAGACCGTCCAGGTGATGGAGGACGTGCTGGAAAACCACAGCCTGACCATCTACCGGCTGGAACAAAACCACACCTTTGCCCGCCTGACCGCCGCCAGCGCCGGGCTGGAGCCTGCCCCGGCCCATTCCATCGAGGTGGCCCAGCGGCTGGATGTCCTCCGGGGCATTGAGCAGGAGGGTCTGTGGGTGAACCGGGAGCTCAGGCCCGGCCTGCCCATGTACGCGGCAGGCGTGCGGCAGAACGGCACCCTCGTGGTGCTCATTGGTCTGCGGACGGCCACCGAGGAGCAGATGACTCTCTATTACCAGAACCTTTTCCGCATCCTCTGCGGGCTGGTGGAAACAGCGCTGGTGCGTGCCTTTGAGTACGAGAACGCCGTGCGGGAGAGCTGGTATCTGCCCGGTACCTGCCTGCTGCGGCCTGCCGTGTTTGCGCAGAAGCTGGAATCCGCCTGCACCTTGCAGGAAGATAAAATGGCCCACCACCTGCTGCTGCGGGTGACGGGCGAGTTCAAGAACCAGGCCGACCTCAACGCCCGGGTGGAGCGCTCCATCCGCAGCACCGATGTGGCCGGCGTGGGCTCGGACAACGCGATCTACCTGCTGATGAATCAGGCGGAGGAAGCAAACCTGCCCCTGCTGACCAAGCGCATGGGAGAGAAAGGTCTGCATGTCATCTCCGTGCCGCTGGACGAGCAGCTGCGGCTGGTGAGCGCCGCCAAACAGGAGGTGTAGTGAGATGGGGAGCGGATTCTGGTTTGGTCTGCTGTTTTTGGTGCTGCATCTGGCTCTGTGCGGGGCCCTCTGGCTGCTGGCCCGCTCCCGGGCGCTGGAAGTGGAGGGGTATTTCCTCCCGGTGGCGCTGCTGGTGCCGGTGTGGGGGCCTTTGTGCGTGGTGCTGCTCCACACCTCCCACCGGCTCACGGACGGGCAGCTGCTCGACCGGACATTGGAGAAACTGCGCATCAACGAAGAAATCTACAAAAATATCCTCGTGGCGGAAAACGAGGAGAAAGATACCGTCGTCCCGCTGGAAGAGGCCCTGCTGGTGAACAGCCCCGCCCAGAAGCGAAAGCTCATCCTCTCGGTGCTCACGGACGACCCCGCAGGTTACTACGACCTGCTGCAGCAGGCCCGGATGGACGACGACAGCGAGGTGGTACACTATGCCTCCACTGCACTGGCGCAAATTTCCAAAGAGGCCGACCTGAAGCTCCAGCAGCAGGAGCAGCGCTATGCCGCCGCCCCCGGCGACGCCAAGGTGCTGGAAGAATACTGCGATTATCTGGAAAGCTATCTGGACGGCGGCTTTGTGCAGGGCAAGGCGGCGGAGATTCAGCGCCACCAGCTGGAGCAGCTGCTCAAAAAGCGGCTGGATGCCCTGGGACGCCGCAGCTACACGCTGGAATGCAAGCTGGCAGCAGCCCAGCTGGCCCTTGCCGAGTACGATCGGGCCGAGGCCACGCTGGACGCGCTGACGGCCCGCTGGCCCCAGCGGGAAACGCCCTGGCTGCTCCACCTGCGGATGGCGGCTGCCCTGCGGGATGGTGCGGCCATCCAGAAAACACTGCATGACATCGAGGAAAAGGAGGTCTACCTCAGCGCAAAGGGCCGCGAGACGGTGCGGTTCTGGCAGGGGAAGAACGCGTGATGAAACACAAATTGCATTCCTGGCTGGATGCGTTCCGCTGGCGGAAACTGCTCCTCATCTGGGCCGTGTTCCTGGCCATGGCGGCCATCCTGTTTGCGGAGCGCAGCGGCATCCGGTACGCCTCCACCCAATTTAAAATTGATTATCTCCCCCGCGCGGAGGTCAAACCTGCCTCCATCGCCATGTTCGGCCAACCCGTCACCTGCCTGCTGCTCTACGACTCCGGGCAGGAGGGTACCGACCAGGTCAAGGAGCAGTTCGACCAGATCCTGCTGGACATGAAAGTGGGTACCCAGGCGGTAGACGTGCACACCACGGCCCTGACCAGCCTGCCGGAGTTCAGCCAGTATCAGACCGTGGTGGTCCTCATGAGCAACCTAGACGCCCTGGGCAAGCGCCTCATCGACCTGATGAACTGGGTGCAGAACGGCGGAAGTGTGCTCTTCGCCATGACACCGGACAAAACGACATATTTCGATGCAATTTCACAAAAGCTGGGTGTCCAGTCCTCTGCATGGGAGTATAAGATGGTGGAAAGCATCGTCCCATCGGAAGACTTTATGCTGGGCGGCGGGCAGCGGTATGAGTTCAGTGACCCGTTCAAGTCTGCCCTCAGCGTCAGCCTCCGGGAGGATACCACCGTGTATGCCCGCACCGGGGACAAAGGCGTCCCGCTGGTGTGGGAGCATTCCAGCGGCTCCGGCCGGGTGGTGGTGGATAACATCGGCATCTATGATAAGGTGCTGCGGGGCGTGTACGCGGCCTCCTACAGCCTGCTGTGCGACGCCACGGCCTACCCCGTCATCAACGGGGCGGTGTTCTACCTGGACGATTTCCCCTCCCCGGTGCCGGGCGGCGATGGCACCTATATCCGCCGGGATTACAGCATGAGCATTGCGGACTTTTACTCCAAAGTCTGGTGGCCGGACCTGATGAAGCTGGCCCAGAAATACTCCATCCGCTTTACCGGCGTCATGATCGAAAACTACGAGGATGACACGGTGGATGCCCCCACCCGCCAGCCGGACACCCAGCAGTTCCGCTATTTTGGCAGCCTGCTGCTGCGGCAGGGCGGGGAAGTGGGCTACCACGGCTACAACCACCAGCCGCTGGTGCTGCCCGATACCGATTATAAAGACCTCTACAGCTACCGCCAGTGGCCCGGTGAGGACGCCATCGTGGCCGCCATGGACGAGCTGATCGCGTTCCAGAAGACCGTGCTGCCCCATACGAATGGCAGCGTTTATGTGCCGCCCTCCAACATTCTCTCGGCTGCCGGGCGGCAGGTGCTGGGCAGCAAAGTGCCGCAGATCCGCACCATTGCCAGCACCTATTTTGAGGATGGCACGGACCTGCCCTATGTGCAGGAGTTCGGTGTGGCCAGCGACGGCATGGTGGAAGAGCCCCGCATCGTCTCTGGCGGCATGGTGGGGGATACCTACATGCGGCTGGCGGCCATGAACGAGCTGAATATGCACTACGTCAGCACCCACTTCATGCACCCGGACGACCTGCTGGACGTGGACCGCGGCGCGGAAGAGGGCTGGGAGGTGTACAAGGGCGGCTTTGAGGATTACCTCAAATGGCTCTCCGCCGCTGCCCCCGACCTGCGCAAGCAGACCGGCACCGAGTGTGCCGGTGCGATCCAGCGGTACAGCCAGCTCACCGTCACCACCGAGAGCACCCCCACGGAGTGGACGCTTACCCTCGGCAATTTTGTGGACGAGGGGTGGCTGTTCTTCCGGGCCAATGAAGGCACCCCCGGCCGGGTGACGGGCGGCGAGCTCACCAACCTGACGGGGAACCTCTACCTGCTCAAAGCCAACGCCGACACCATCCACATTGAAAAGAAAGGGGCGTGAGACCATGCGCATTTGTCTGGTGCTGGAGGGCTCTTACCCCTATGTCCACGGCGGCGTGTCCACCTGGATGCACGCTTATATCCAGGCCATGCCCCGGCAGGAGTTCTCCCTCTGGGTCATCGGGGCCAAAGCGGAAGACCGGGGCAAGTTCGTGTATGAGCTGCCCCCCAACGTGAAAGAGGTGGAGGAAGTCTTTCTGGACGACGCCCTCCGCCTCCACGGCGAGCAGCAGCCGGTCCTCTTTCATGAGGCCGAGCGCGCCGCCCTGCGGGAGCTGGTGAGGCTGGGCCACCCGGACTGGGACGTGCTGTTCCGCCTGTTTCAGGAAAAAGGCGTCCACCCGCTCTCCTTTTTGCAGAGTAGGGATTTTATGGAGCTGTTCACCGATATCTGCCTCAAGGAGTACCCCTATGTAGCCTACGCCGACGCGTTCCACACCATGCGCTCCATGCTGCTGCCGGTGCTCTATCTGCTCACGGGCCGGGTGCCCAAAGCGGATGTCTACCACGCCATCTCCACGGGCTACGGCGGCCTGCTGGCCTGCCTGGGCGGCAGTTTAAATCACGCCCCCGTCCTCCTCACCGAGCACGGCATCTACACCCGGGAGCGGGAGGAGGAGATCATCCGGGCCGAGTGGGTGGTGCCCTCGTTCAAGAGCCGCTGGATCCGGTTCTTCTATATGTTATCGGAAGAAATTTACCGGCGGGCGTTCCGGGTCAGCAGCCTGTTCTACAACGCCCGCCGCACCCAGATCGAGATGGGCTGCGACGGGGCCAAGTGCATCGTCATCCCCAACGGCGTCCAGTACCAGCGGTTCTGCGATATCCCGCTGAAAGAAGAGGACGGCTGGGTGGACATCGGCGCGGTGGTGCGTCTGGCCCCCATCAAGGACGTCAAGACCATGATCTACGCCTTCTTTGAGCTGGCCTCCCGGGTACCCAACGTCCGTCTCCACATCATGGGCGGCGTGGACGATGAGGGTTACGCCAACGAGTGCTATGCGCTGGTGGAGCAATTGCAGATCAAAAATCTGCTCTTCACCGGCCGTGTGGACGTGGTGCAGTATATGCGGAAACTGGATTTCACCATCCTCACCAGCATCTCGGAGGGGCAGCCACTCTCGGTGCTGGAATCCATGGCGGCCCGCCGCCCCTGCGTGACCACCGAGGTGGGCTGCTGCCGGGAGCTGCTGGAGGGCGCCCCCGGGGACACCTTTGGCATTGCGGGCTACTGCGTGCCGCCCATGTACCGCCAGGGCCTGGCCGACGCCATGGAAAAGATGTGCGCCAGCCGTGCCCGCCGGGAGGAGATGGGCCGCATTGGACAGAGACGAGTGGACGCCTACTTCCACCACGAGCAGATGCTGGCCAACTACCAGAAAATGTACGACGAAACCGCAAAAGAATATCACTTGGAGTAACACATGGCAGGAATTGGATTTGAATTGAAAAAGCTGTTCCGCCGCAAAGGTCTGTTTGCCTCCCTGCGGGCCTACGGGTACGCGGGCATCATCTGCACCGGGCCCATGCTGCTGGGCGTGGCGCTCCAGATGGGCATTCTGCTGCTCTGCGGCTGGGTGGGGGCGGAGCGAGCCCAGCAGGACTTACTTGTCTGCATGATCACCTATACGCTGCTGTTCTCCCTTACCGTCACCAGCTTTTTCTCCATGCCGGTGACGCGCTACCTGGCCGATATGCTCTACGAGGAACAGGAGCAGACCATCCTGCCCTCGTTCTGGGGCTCTTCCAGCCTGATGCTGGTGCTGGGGTGCAGCCTGTACGGGCTGTTCCTCCTCGTCTCCGGGGCCACCCTGCTGCAGGGGCTGCTCTGCCTGTGGCTCTTCGCGGAGATGATCGTGAACTGGAACGGCATGAGCTACCTCACGGCCATCAAGGATTACCGGGGCATCCTCTGCTCGTTTTTAGCGGCCATCGGGCTGGCGTTCGGGCTGGGGCTGGTACTGGTGGTCCTGCTGGGCTTCCCGGTGCCGGAGGGGATGCTCTTTGCCGTGGCCATGGGCTACGGCCTGATGATGGTCTGGGACGTGGTGCTGCTCTACCGCTATTTCCCCCAGAGCGATGAAAGCCCTTGGACGTTTCTGAAATGGGTGGATGAATTCCTGCCTCTGGCGTTCACCGGCCTGTGCACCAACATTGGTCTGTTTGCCCACCTCGTCATCTGCTGGGTGGGGCCGGTGGGCGTGCAGGTCAAGGGCCTGTTCTACGGGGCACCCTATTACGATGTCCCGGCCCTCATCGCCTTTTTGACCATCCTCATCACCAGCATCAACTTTGTGGTGTCGGTGGAGGTCAACTTCTACCCCAAGTACCGGGATTACTACAGCCTCTTCAACGATGGCGGCGTCGTGGGCGACATCGTCACCGCCGAGGAGGAGATGCTGGCCGTCCTCAACCGGGAGCTCCGGTTCACGGCCCTCAAGCAGCTCTTTGTCACGGCGGCGGTCCTCTCGCTGGAGGGGACGCTGCTGGACTTGCTGCCCCTGGGCTTCAACGACCTGATGCACGGCTATTTCCGCACCCTCTGCGTGGGGTACGGCCTCTACGCCGTGGGCAACACCATCCTGATGATTTTGCTCTACTTCACGGACTACCGCGGCGCGGTCACGGCTGCCGCCGTGTTTGCGGTGTCCGCCAGCGGATTCACGGCCCTGTCCATGGCGTTCAACACCGCGTTCTACGGCTTCGGCTTCCTCATCGGGGCCGCGCTGTTCTATCTGGTCACGCTGCTCCGGCTGGACGCCTTTACGGCCAACCTGCCGTATCGGGTCCTGGGCCAGCAGCCCATCGTGGCCGAGACCAGGGCCGGGCGGTTCACCCGGCTGGGCCTGTTTCTGGAAACCAGATCGGCAGCGCGTGCAAAACACGCCGCCGGAGAGGAGAGGGAAGATGAATAAAAATGCTTTGATCCCCCGGCGCGAAGTGCTGGGGCTGGGTGTGGCGCTGGCCGGGCTCTGTGCGGGCTGCGCCGTGCTGCCCGATGCCGGCAGTGCGGAAAGCGCTGCCGGTTCACAGGCAGCGTCTGGGAATAAAGCAGCTGACAAGGTGGAAAAGGCTCCGCTGGAGGATATCAACAGTGTCCACCTGCGGGATAATCCGGAGCTTTACACGGTCTACGATGACAGCGGCGTGGTGACCATGTACCTCACCGTGAGCCGGGGCAACGACAGCGAGAACACCAACCACAGCTGGGCCCAGATCAACCACTACTCCGCCTATGATTACGAGGCCATGGGCGTGCCCCGCTATCAGGTCAACGCCCTTTTGCAGGTGGGCGACGAGAACGGCCCCCTGCCCGGGGAGCTGGGCTATGGGGTAGAGGCCCCCAACGCCACGGTGCAGATCCGCGGTCAGTCCTCCAGCCGGAACGCCCAGAAAAACTATAAGATCGAGCTCAAAAAGAACAAGGGAAGCTGGCGGGGCCAGCGCACCATCGCTCTCAATAAGCACATGAGCGAAGGACTGCGGTTCCGTAATAAGATGGCCTACGACCTCATCAAGGGCATCGACCAGATGATGGGACTGCGCACCCAGTTTGTCCATCTTTATGTGAAAGATCTCACCGACAGTTCCAGCGGTGTTTTTGAAGATTATGGCCTCTACACGCAGGTGGAACAGCTGAACAAGACGGCCCTGAAAGCCCATGAACTGGATTCCACAGGGCAGCTGTACAAGGTGAATTTCTTTGAATTTTACCGCTATGAAGATGCCATCAAGCTTACCACCGACCCTACGTTCGATCAGGCAAAATTTGATTCTTATCTGGAAACGAAGGGCAGCAGCGACCACAGCAAACTCATTGAGATGCTGGAAAAGCTGAACGACGAATCCCAGCCGATGGAAAAGCTGCTGGAAACGTATTTTGATATGGAGAATATTGCCTACTGGATGGCATTCCAGCTATTGATGGGCAATGTCGATACCCAGAGCCGCAACATGTATCTTTACAGTCCGCAGAACTCGGATACATGGTACATTCTGGACTGGGATAACGACGATATGCTTCGCCGTAAAGAGCACGAACTTATCCGCTTTACAGATGCTGAAAGCTGGGAGCGGGGCATCAGCAACTACTGGGGCAATGTGCTGTTCCGCCGCTGCCTTCAGACCGCGAGCTATCAGGAGGCATTGGACACCGCGGTACAGGAACTGCATGATTATTTGAATGCCGACCGTATTGAGGAGATGACGGCGCATTACCGCACCATCACCGAGCAGTACATCTGGCAAATGCCGGACATGGAGCATCTGCCTCTTACAAGGACCCAGTATGATATGGTGGCGAAAGCACTGCCGGAGGAAATTGAGGAAAATTATCAGCAGTACCCGGAGGGATATCATTATCCCATGCCGTTCTATATCGGCACGCCTTCTCTTCAGAATGGAGTGCTGCAGCTCAGCTGGGACACCTCTTATGATTTCGATGCCGAGGACATCTCCTACACCGTGGAGCTGGCCCGGGATTATCAGTTCCGGCAGATGGTCTACCGGGAAGAACACGTCGTTCTGCCCCTGACCCAGACGGCCGCCCCCGCCGCGGGCCAGTATTTCATCCGGGTGCGGGCCACCAACGCCTCCGGCTACACCCAGGACGCCTTTGATTATTATGTCATCGACAGCGGCAAGGTGTATGGCGTCAAGTGCTTCTACATCCAGCCGGACGGTACCGTGGTGGAGGATACCTATGAAGAATGATGCCGCACTCTGGCAGCGGGGCATGGAGTGGGGCAAAGAGCTGCTGGCCCCGCAGCCCCGCAGCCATGCCGAGGCTTACCGCCACGAGCTGAAGTACCTCATCTCCTACGCCGACAAGGCCGAGCTGGCCGTGCGGATGGCCCCGGTGCTCCACCTGGACCCTCACGCGAAGCAGGGCGGGTACTTCATCCGCAGCCTCTACTTTGACGATTACTGGAACACCGCCTACGCGGAGAAAGACGCGGGCGTCCTCCTGCGCAAGAAGTACCGCGTCCGCATCTATAATTGCAGCGACAGGAGCATCAAGCTGGAGCGGAAGAAAAAGTTCGGCAGCTGGATCTACAAAGAAGCCGCCCCCCTGACCCGGGCGGAGTTTGAGCGGATCCTGGCCGGAGACTATGACTTTTTGCTCCACAGCCCCCACCGCCTGTGTCAGGAGTTCTATACCGAGTGTGTCAGCAATGTCCTCCGGCCCCGGGTCATCGTGGATTACGACCGGGAACCCTGGATTTTAGATGCCGGCACCGTGCGGGTCACGTTCGACATGGGCGTCCGGGCCGCCGTGGGCAGCTGGGACATCTTTGACCCCACGCTGCCCACCCTGCCGGTGCTGGAACCGGGCAAGCTGGTGCTGGAAGTCAAGTTCACCGAGTTTCTGCCCCAGATCGTGCGGGATCTCCTCCCGCCCCGGGCGCAGGAGCTGACCGCCGTCTCCAAATATGTGCTGTGCTGCGATAAAACTGCCTACCAGCATGGCTTTACCTACTGGAACGAACCCTGAGGGAAAGGAATAAAATCGCTTTATGAGCACAAAAGACTTTATCAAGAAATCCGTCCTGAACGCCTTTACCCAGTACGACGCGCCCAAGCTGGCCGTGGCGCTGCTGGCGGCGCTGGCGCTGGGCATCCTCATCTATCTGGTCTACCGCAAGTTCTACACGGGCGTGGTCTACTCCCGCAGCTTTGCAGTCACGCTGGTGGGCATGTGCGTGCTTACCTGCATGGTCACGCTGGCCATCAGCACCAACGTGGTCATCTCCCTTGGTATGGTGGGTGCGTTGTCCATCGTCCGCTTCCGCACTGCCGTCAAGGACCCGCTGGACCTGCTCTACCTGTTCTGGTCCATCACCACGGGCATCACGGCAGGCGCTGGCATGTACGCGCTGGGGTTGGTCACGGCTGTTGTCATGATCGGCATGATCTACCTCTTCTCCCACTGGCAGGCCAAAGGCCGGGTGTACATCGCCGTGATCCACTATGCGGGCACGGAGGCCGGGGACAACATCGTCCGGGCGCTGGGCCGCATCAAGTTCGTCGTCAAATCCAAGACCATGCGGGGCGAGAACACCGAGATGGCCGTAGAGGTCTTCTGCAATGACCCCAACGTGGAGTTTGCAGACCACGTCCGGGCCGTGGAAGGAGTGCAGGATGTCACACTCATCCAGTACAACGGGGAGTATCATGGCTGAATTGGCCAGCCTGCTGGCCGCAGGGCTCTTCCTGCTGGGAATGGGAGGCTCCATGCTGAAAAATGCCGCGACACAGCAGACCAAGATTTACACGCCGGACGAAAGCGCGTTCCCCAACGCGCAGATCGGCTATGCCCCCATGACCGACAGCGCCTATGCCCAGGATTCCCTCCTGCGGTATGTGGAGCTGCGCTGGCGGGAGGTGGAGCCCCAGGAGGGCGTTTACGCCTGGGATGCTCTGGACGCCCAATACGGCTTCCGTGACCTGCGGGCCCGGGGCATCCATCTGGTGGTCCGCTTCGTCTGCGATGTGCCGGGGCAGGAGAGCCACATGGACATCCCGGACTGGCTCTACGCCCAGACCGGCGATGGCAGCTGGTACAGCACCGATTACGGAAAGGGCTATTCCCCGGATTACAGCAATGCCACGTTCCGGGCCGCCCACCGCCGGGTGCTTGCCGCCTTGGGCGAGCACTTTGGCACCGACGGCTTTGTCACTTATGTGGAGCTGGGGAGCCTGGGCCACTGGGGCGAGTGGCATATCAAGACCGGGGAGGGGCTGGTCCCCATGCCCGGCGAGGCCATCCGGGACGAATACGTCGCGGACTATGAGGCCGCGTTCCCCACGGCAAAGCTGCTCATGCGGCGGCCATTCAACATCACGGCGGCCCACGGCCTGGGCGTTTACAACGATATGACCGGCCACGAGAAAGACACCGCCGAGTGGCTGGGCTGGCTGCAGAACGGCGGCTGGTACGGCGAGGAGCCCAACGCCCTGGCCCCCATGCCCGCGTTCTGGAAGAACGCCCCCGTGGGCGGCGAGTTCACCAGCTCCATCCCCATGAAGACGATGCTCCGCAGCCAGCTCTCCCAGACCGTGGAGCTGGTGCAGCAGTCCCACATGAGCTTCCTCGGCCCCAAGGTGGCGGAGGAAACGTACCGCGGCGGATCCAATGCGGTGCTCAAAAATCTGGGCTACCGCCTCCGGGTCACTCAGCTCACCCTCACCCCGGGCCCGGGCGGCACTACGGTCACTCTTGCCATGAGAAATGACGGAAACGCGCCGTTTTACTGGGACTGGAGCACGAACCTGTATCTGGAAGACGCGGCAGGGAATACCCTGCGCACCCTCCCGCTGGGTCTGAGTCTGCCGGAGCTTCTGCCCGGGCAGGAGCAGACGGTCTCCGTCACGCTGGAGGGGGTGCGGCTCTCCCTCTCCGGGAAAAACGGCGGCCAGAGGCTCACCCTCGGCATCGTGGACCCCATGACCGGCCGCGACGCCGTCCGCTTCGCCATGAAGACCAAAATCCGCAACGGCCGGGCGGTGCTCATTTGATTTCCCATCCGCGATATGCTACAATAAAAGGCACTACAACACGCCGCAAGGGGGAACCACCATGGACGCAAAACGGATATGCCCGTACTGTATGCAGGAGCTGGACACACCGGAACCGGTCTGCCCTCACTGCGGGCGGAGCCTGACCGGACGCAACCCGTCGGGCAGCCTCCCGGTGGGCACCGTGCTGGCAGGGCGGTACACCGTGGGCGAGATCCAGAGCATCGACGGTGAGGGCATCCTTTACCGGGGCGTGGAGAACAAGGGCCGCTTCCGGGTCACCGTCAAGGAGTATATGCCCCTGACGTTGGCCGCCGAGCGGGGCCGGGACTGCCATTTACGCCCCAAACCCGGCAGCGAGGTACTGTTCAAGACCACCCGGATGGATTTTGCGGACCTCTACCACGCCATCCAGCGCATCACCCCGGCCAACGGCCTGGAAGCCGTGCTGGACGTGTTTGAAGAGAACAATACCGTCTACGCCGTGATGGAGAACCCCGGCGGACAGCCCCTGCAGAAATGGCTGGAAGATCACCCCGGCCCCGTGGAGCCTGCCGCCGCCTGTGCCATGCTGCAGCCCGTGTTTGAGGGCGTGGCGGCCATGCACGAGGTGGGGCTGGTGCACCGGGGCATCTGTCCGGCCAACATCCGGGTGCTGGACAATGGCCGGGCCCGGCTGACGGGCTACGCCACCGTGGGCCTGCGCACGGCCGGAAGCGGCCTCCACGAGCAGCTGTACGAGGGCTTCTCGGCCCCGGAGCAATACTCCACCGCCGAGTTTGAGGGCCGCTATACCGATGAATACAGCCTTGCCGCCGTCTTTTATCGGATGGTCTGCGGCCTGAGCCCGGTGCCCGCCGCCCAGCGGCTGGTGTCGGACTCCAACCCCAAAGCCCGCACCGTCAACCCGGCCCTGCCGGTCTACCTCTCGGACGTTTTGCAGTACGGCCTGCGGCTCAAGCCGGTGGAGCGCATCCAGACCGTGCCCCAGCTGTTCAAGGCTCTGTCCTCTCAGGAGTACACCCAGGAGCTGGCCCGCACCATGAAGCCCGAGACCGCCCCGGCGGCAAAAGACCCCGGGGATGACACCCACCTGCTCAGCCTGCGCAACCTGCTGGCGGCCATCCTGATTTTGCTGGCTGTGCTCACCCTGCTCGCGGTCTGGGGCTTTGTGAGTACCCACCTGCCGGAACAGGGGGCTTCGTCCGTCACCACGCCCGAGAGCGTGCCGGAGGAGCCCAGCATCACCGAGCCCGCCAATCTGGTGCCCGATTTCGTGGGGCTGGATTATGACGCTCAGGTGCGGAACAACCGCAGCTATGTGGGCGATTATCTCTTCTATGTCACGCTGGAATACAGCGACACCGTGGCCGAGGGCAAGATCATCCGGCAGGAGCCCGCGGCAGGGGAGCTGCTGGAAGAGGGCGGCACCATCAGCCTGGTGGTAAGCAAGGGCCCCGAGATGATCGAGATGCCCAACGTCATCGGCTTTACCCAGGAGGGAGCCGTGAAAGAGCTGGAGAGCAGGGGCCTGGTACCCAGCTGCTTCATGGTGGTCAACGACGGCTCCTATGCGTCGGGATGCGTCGTTTCCTGCAGCGCCGAAGCGGGTACCAGCGTGGAGGCCGGGAGCGTCATCGTGGTGTATATTGCCGCGGACCCCAGCGTGGAGAATGTCCCGGCCACCCCGGAGCAGCCCGCCGCCTCCGATAACACCGACACCGCCGGCGGCAGCGGGGAAGCCCCCGCCGCCTCCATGGAATATGACACGGACTGAGTAAAATACGGAAAAGTGAAAGAGCGAAAAGAGGCAATCATTCCATGAACTCCGCAGAGCATTACACCACGCGCTATCTGGAAACGGACGACCTGGATCAGTATAACGCCCTGCTCCGCTACACCTTTCAGGTGACGGAGGAGGAACTGACGGCGACAGGCTGGAAAGACGATGAGATCAAGCAGTCCAAATTCCCGGTGCTGGAACGCGCCGATGTGCTGGGCTGTTTTGACGGCGATACCCTCGTCTCCCAGTTCGCGGTCTACCCGCTGAAAATGAACATCTACGATGAAGTCTACCACGTCGGCTTCGTCACCAGTGTCTGCACCTACCCGGAGTACACCGGGCAGGGCATCATGAAAAAGTTGATGATCCAGGGCCTGACCCGGATGTATGAGGAGGGCAAGACGTTCGCGCTGCTCTACCCCTACTCCATCCCGCTGTATCATCACCTCGGGTGGGAAATCGTTTCCAATAAAATTTCGTTCAACATCAAGGACCGGCAGATCCCCACCAAAGTCCAGGCCCCGGGCTATGTCCGCCGGGTAGCGTGGGATAACACCGATTTCCATGAGCTCCATTCCCACTTTGCCTCCGTCACCCACGGGTGCCTGTTCCGCAATAACCTAGCCTGGGAGGAATACTGGCGCTGGGATGAGGACGACACCAACGTGGCCATCTACTACAACAGGAAAGATAAGCCCTGCGGCTATATGGTCTACCTCATCAAGAACGATATCATGCATATCAAGGAGATGATCTACCTCAACCGCGAGGCACAGAAAGGCCTGTGGGAGTATATCCACGCCCACGACTCCATGATCGACGAGGTGCATGGCAACACTTACTTTAGTGAACCCATCGCTTTCGAGATGGACGATGGCGACATCAAGGAGAGCATCCGCCCCTACGCGATGGGCCGCATCGTGGATGTGGAGAGCTTTTTGGAAGATTACCCCTGCGACCCCGATGGCGGCGAGCTCTGCATCGACCTGGAAATCGAGGACACCCTGCTGCCCTGGAATAACCGGACGTTCACCGTCCGCTTTGCCGATGGTCACTGCAAGGTAGTGAATGCCCCGGCGGAGTATAAGCTGAAAATGGGCATCGGTACCCTCTCCACCCTGTTGCTGGGTTATAAGACCGCCGACCGTCTCTATGAGCTGGAGCGCATCGAGGGCAGGGAAGAGGCCGCCGAGCGCCTGGACGACGTGCTCTTCCACAAAATTCCGTATATTTCGGATTACATTTGATTTTGACGCGGTATCATAAAAAGAAAAAGCTTCCGAACTGGAACGGTCACGTTCCGGCATTCGGAAGTTTTTTTCGTAAGGGGAAACCTCTCAGTCTCGCGTTCGCTCGACAGCTCCCTGGCGCGATTTACAACAATTTCATCGCCACGGCTTCACTGGTGCGGTCCTGTGCCGTGTTGGCGGTCTCGGGGTCATCCATCATGTAGCGCAGCAGCAGCACCTCGCCGACGTAGAGCACCGCCACCTTGATGGGGATGCTGCCGGAGTCCAGCGGGCTCTCCTGCGCCCCGCACAGCAGCACTACATCCGCCAATGCCGCGCCGGGGGAGTCCTCGTAGTGGGTCAGTAAAATGATTTTGGCTCCGGCGTCCTTGGCCGTGCGCAAAGTCTCCATCATGTCGCGGGTGGCACCGGAGTAGGAAACAAAGAGCACCACGTCCTCCGGGCCCATCAGGCTGGCTGTCAGTAATTGCAAATGACTGTCGCCCGCCGTCCGGAACTTGGTGGAAAGGCTGGAAAAGCGGGCGCAGATGTCGTTGGCCAGTAACATGCTGCCGCCCTGCCCGAAACAGAATACCTGCTTTGCCGCCCGCATCAGGTTGGCCGCTTCGTCCACAGCCTCGGTGGAAAGGGCGTTCTGGGTGCCGTTGATGGCTGTCATAAAAAGGGCGTGGGCATGGTCGCAGAGGGTGGCCGTGGTGGCCCCGGGCTGCAGCTCCTGATGGTTGACCATGCTGCCAGTGGCGTTGGCCTGGGCCAGGGCAATGCGCATCTCGTGGTAGCCCTCAAAGCCCAGTGCCCGGCAGAAGCGGAAGACCGTGGCCTCGGCCACATTGCACTCCTTGGCGAGGGAAGAGATGGAGAGGTACTGCGCTTCGTCGGCGTGCTGGAGCAGATAATCCGCTACCGCCCGGCCGGACTTGGTCAGCTCGTCCTGCCGCTGGTGCAGCAGATCCCAAAAGTTGATCGACATGATTTGATTACTCCTTATAAAGCAGGGGAGCCGGGCTCCCGCTGCACTGTTCTTACACCTGTTCCATAAAAAGTATAAAAGAATTCCGCCCGGTTTACAAGTGGGGCTTTGCCCACAAATGTGCCCGGTTTTCTGTGCAGAGCATCCAAAAATTTGTGAAAAGTGATACTTATTCCTGAAAAAGTCTTTCAAATTGGCTGAAAAATAATTTTCATACCCCGTGAACGAGATGAAACTGAAATGGTTACAAAATAAAAACAATTGGGGACAAAACTAGACAAAATGCTAAAAAACAGGATGTATCCCAGAAAGTTGTGCGAGATGCACAAGAAAATAATTTTTAATTAGACAAGTGGCTAATGGACAAAATGAAAATTATTTTCTATAATAAGGCCAATGAACAACGGCCCGCCGCACGAGGGGCCGCACCGTGATAAAATAAGGAGAAACTGTTATGAAAAAAAGTATCTCTCGCCGCTCTTTCCTGAAAGCCGTTGGCGCGCTCAGCGCGGCAGGCGCTCTGGCCGCATGCGGCGGTTCTTCTGCCAGCACAGCTGCTTCCACCGCTTCTTCCGCTGCCCCGGCTGCCTCTTCCGAGGCTTCCGGCGGCGCCGCCGCCAACATCAAGCTGTGGACATACCCCATCGGCGGCTGGGGCAAGGATGAGACCGTTCAGGAGATCATCGCCAGCTTCAACGCCAAGTACCCCGATATCAAGGTCACCGTGGAGTATCTGGATTACACCAACGGCGACGACCAGGTCAACACCGCCATCGAGGGCGGCAGCGCGCCCGACCTCATCATGGAAGGCCCCGAGCGTCTGGTGGCCAACTGGGGTGCCAAGGGCGTCATGGCTCCGCTGAACGACCTGTGGACCGACGATGCCAAGAAAGACATCTATGAGTCTGTGGAATCCGCCTGCAAGAACGACGCTGGTGATTACTACGAGTATCCCCTGTGCATGACCGCGCACTGCATGGCTGTCAACATGACCAAAGTTAAGGAAGTGGGCGCGGACAAGTACATCAACACCGATACCCACACCTGGAGCACCGATGACTTCCTGGCTACCGTGGATGCCCTGTACAAGGGCGGCTACGAGAACGTGGCAGCCATCTACTGCAGCGGCCAGGGCGGCGACCAGGGCACCCGCGCCATCATCAACAACATGTACGGCGGCACCTTTACCGATGCGGCCCACACCAAGTACACCGCGGATTCCGCTGAGAACATCAAGGCCATCCAGGCTCTGCACGACGCCGACGGCATCAACTTTGACGCTTCCATCAACGGCGGCGAAGAGATCACCCTCTTCCGCAACGGCACCCTGCAGATGGCGTTCTGCTGGAACATTGCCCAGCAGCTCAACACCGACAACAACGACGCCGGCCTGACCAACAGCGGCGATGAGATCTTCCCCATGGCATTCCCCACCGCAAGCGGCGACCCGAAGCTCTGCGGCGGTATCTGGGGCTTTGGCATCTTCAATAACGGCGATGACGCCAAGATCGAAGCAGCCAAGACCTTTATCGACTTCATCGCGGCCGACCCCGATCAGGTGGGTGCAAGCGTTCTGGCTTCCACTTACTTCCCGGTTCGTGCAAGCGTGGGCGACATCTACGCCGACAACGAGATCATGAGCGAGTACAGCAAGTTCATGAACTACCTGGGCGATTACTACCAGATCACCCCGGGCTGGGCAACCGCCCGTACCGAGTGGTGGAACATGCTCCAGCGTGTTGGCACCGGTGAGGATGTGACCACTGCCGTCAAGACGTTCTGCGACAACGCCAATGCAGCCGCTGCTGCCGAGGCATAACGAGCCTGCCTGAGGGCAGATCAAGGTAAACTTTGTGCCCCTCCCTCGAACATCCCGGCGAGGGAGGGGCATTTTGTGTAAGAAACCGGTGCACATGCCGGAAAGAAAGGTTTGGTGATTTTTTTGGCAGCAAAGACTGTAAAGATCGAAGAGCCAAAACGCAGCAGCGCACTGGTCCGGCAGGAGACTATTGCCTCCTACCTGTTCCTGTTGCCCAGCCTGATCTTCTTCCTGGGGTTCGTCATCTATCCCATGGTGCTCTGCGTGGTCACAAGCTTCTTTGACTCCACCATGAACCGTGCCGATGTTTTCGTGGGCCTGGCAAACTATAAAGAACTGTTCAGTGACCCCGTCTTCATTGGCGCGCTCAAAAATACGTTCATCATCGTCATCGTCTCGGTGCCCGTCACCTGCGCGTTCTCGCTGTGGGTGTCCTCCGCCATCGTAGACCTGCCGGAGTGGGCCACCAGCCTCTTCCGCTGCGTGTTCTACCTGCCGGTGGTCACCGGCTCCGTGGCCGTTACCGTGGTGTGGAAGTGGATGTACAACAACTACTACGGCATCTTCAACTACCTGGGCAAAGCCGTCGGCCTCATTGATAAGAACATCAACTGGCTGGGCGATGAAAAATACGCCCTGGGCTGCATCATCCTCATCCTGCTCACCACCTCGGTGGGCCAGCCCATCGTCCTGTATGTCTCCGCCCTGGGCAACGTCGATCAGTCCATCGTGGAAGCGGCGGAGGTGGACGGCGCGAACGATTTCCAGGCGTTCTGGAAGATCAAGTGGCCCGCCATCATGCCCACCACCCTGTACATCCTGGTCATCACCACCATCAACTCGTTCCAGTGCTTTGCGCTGATCCAGCTGCTGACGTCCGGTGGCCCCAACCACAGCACCGATACCATCATGTACTACATCTACTACACCGCGTTCAAGCTCTACCGCTACGGCTACGGCAACGCCATGGGCGTGGTGCTGGCGGTCATCATTGCCATCCTGTCGGCGGTCCAGTTCAAGCTGGGCAACCAGGATAATTAAAGGAGGTGCCGGAAATGAGTGCAACTGCAAAAAAGCAAAAGCCCTTAAAGCGTCACCCCAGCAAACTCAAGCGGATGAGCGCCTACATGATCCTTGCCATCATCCTCATCAGCATCATGGCGGTGCTGTTCGCGTTCCCGCTGTACTGGATCATCACCGGCTCGTTCAAAACGGGCGCGGCCATCAACTCCACCACCCCGGAGTGGTGGCCCAGTGAGTGGGTGCTCACCAACTACCAGAAACTGTTTGCGGGTAAGAGCGCTCCGCTGTGGCAGCTGGCCGTGCCGTTCGGCAGCCGTTTCAGCGCCGACGGCGAGCCCATCTACTTCTCGGTCGGCCCCACCGTCCCGGCGGCCATCCGCTGGATGGTCAACACCGTCTTCATGGCGGTCGTCTCCATGATCCTCACCTGTGCAACGGCTGCCATGGCAGGCTATGCACTGGCCAAGAAGCGCTTCGTGGGCCGCAAGCTGCTGTTTACCCTCATCGTCTGCGCCATGGCTCTGCCCAAGCAGGTCATCCTGATCCCCCTGCTGCGCGAGATGAGCTCCCTCAACCTGTATAACACCATCTGGGCGGTCATTTTCCCCATCGTCGGCTGGCCGTTCGGTGTCTTCCTGATGAAGCAGTTCAGTGAGGGCATCCCCACCGAGATGCTGGAAGCGGCCCGCATCGATGGCGCCAGCGAGGCCAAGACCTTTATCAGCATCGTGCTGCCCATGGTCAAGCCGGGCATCGGCGCGCTGGCCATCTTCACGTTCATCAACAGCTGGAACGACTACTTCATGCAGCTGATCATGCTGTCCAGCACCAGCAACCTGACCATCTCGCTGGGCATTGCCAAGCTGCAGGCGGAAAACAGCACCGACTTCGGCCTGATCATGGCCGGTGCCGCGCTGGCCGCCGTGCCCATCATCATCATCTTCCTCATCTTCCAGAAATACTTTACCAAGGGCATCGCAATGGGTGCCGTTAAGGGCTAAAGTTGCGACCACTGCCAGCGGCAGAAACAGGGAGCAACTTTTGGCGCCGCGGTCTGCAGGATGCAAGGCCCATTCAAGGGCCGAAGCAGACGCAGGGCACCGCAAGAGGGCGCTGAAACCGTTAACCAAATGAGAAACGTTTGAAGCTTTAAGGAGCGAATAGTATGAAAGACTTAACCAAATACTGCGGCGTCATCCCCGCGTTCTATGCCTGCTATGATGCAGAGGGCAATATTTCCACGGAGGGCGCGAAAGCCCTGACCCGCCACCTGATCGCCAAGGGCGTCAAGGGCGTCTATGTGGGCGGCTCCTCCGGTGAGTGCATCTACCAGCACCCCGATGAGCGCAAGAAGCTGCTGGAAGCTGTCATGAGCGAGGCCAAAGGGAAGATCACCGTCATTGCCCATGTCGGCTGCAACAATACCGCCGACAGCGTAGAGCTGGCAGCCCATGCCGAGAGCGTGGGCGTGGACGCCATTGCTTCCATCCCGCCCATCTACTTCCACCTGCCTGAGTATGCCATTGCCAAGTATTGGAATGACATGTCCGCTGCCGCCCCCAACACGGATTTCGTCATCTATAACATCCCTCAGCTGGCAGGCACCGGCCTGACCATGAGCCTGCTGCATGAGATGCTCAAGAACCCCAACGTCGTCGCCGTCAAGAACAGCTCCATGCCCACCCAGGACATCCAGATGTTCAAGGATGCCGGCATCGCCGCCCGGGGCGAGGGCAGCTTCGTGGTCTTCAACGGGCCGGATGAGCAGTTCGTCTCCGGCCGTGTCATTGGTGCCGACGGCGGCATCGGCGGCACTTACGCCGTGATGCCCGAGTTGTATCTGGCCATGAACGACCACATCAACAAGGGCGAGATCGAAAAGGCCCGCGCCATCCAGTACGATGCCGACCGCATCATTTATAAGATGTGCGAGGCCCACGGCAACCTCTACGCGGTGCAGAAAGAGATCCTGCGCCGGATGTACGGCCTGGAGCTGGGCGGCGTCCGTGCTCCCATGCCCAACCTGGCCTGCGAGGATGAGAAGATCGTGGCACAGGCACAGGCCATGATCGAGGCCGCCATCGCAAAACTGTAACCCCTGTTCCCGGAAACCGCGCCCCCTCTCCGTCTCATTTTTGAGGGGAGAGGGCAGGCGCTGTTTCTGGTTTTATCACAACACAAAAACGGAGAAAACATCATGATCTGCGATACGCTGGAACATCTGAACCGCTACCGGGGCTTCCATGAAAACCTCGATACCGCCATTGATTACCTCACCGCCTACTGTGTGGGCCACACCCTGGCCGACCTGCCACTGGGCCGCACCGAAGTGGACGGGGAGAACGTCTTCATCAATGTGATGGAGGCCGACCTGAAACCGGGCGAGGGGGCAAACCCTGAGTACCACCGCCGCTATGCGGACCTGCAAATCGACATCACCGGCGGCGAGGGCTGGGGCTACGCCACGGCTCCCGGCGAGGAAGTCGGGACGTTCACGGGGGACATCGGGTTCCAGAACAGCCCGGACGCCGTCACGGGTTCGCTGGGGGAGGGGCGGTTTGTCCTTTTCTTCCCCGGAGAGCTGCACAAGCCCGGCGTGGCCCGCCCGGAGTGCACGAAAGTGCGCAAAGCCGTCGTCAAGATCAGAATGGAGGACAAAGCATGATGGACAAAGAAAAACTGTTTGCACAGATCAAGGGCGGCCTCATCGTCTCCTGCCAGGCATTGGAGACCGAGCCCCTGTACACCAAGGAGGGCGGTGTGATGCCCCTGATGGCCAAAGCAGCCGCCATGAGCGGGGCCGTGGGCATCCGGGCCAACACCGTGCGGGACATCACCCAGATCAAGCAGGTGGTGGACCTGCCCGTTATTGGCATCATCAAAAAGGACTACCCCGGCACGCCCATGTACATCACCGTGACCATGAAAGAGGTGGATGAGCTGGTGGCCTGCGGTGTGGATATCCTGGCTGTGCAGGGCACCGGCGCCCTGCGCCCGGACGGCTCCACCTCCGCCCAGTTCATCCACGCCGTCAAGGCAAAGTACCCCGACCAGCTGGTGATGGCAGACTGCGACAACTTTGAAAACGCCATGCTCTGCGCCGAGGCGGGTGCTGACTTTGTGGGCACCACCATGCGGGGCTACACCCCGGAGACCACCGGCATCAACGACATCGACTTTGATTTCATCCGCAAGCTGTCCGCCGAGTGCCCGGCCAAAGTCATCGCCGAGGGCCACATCCACTACCCGGAGCAGGCCGTCAAGGCGCTGGAAGCCGGTGCCTTTGCGCTGGTGGTGGGCGGTGCCATTACCCGCCCGGCCGAGATCACGGCCCGCTTTACCGGTGCCATCCACGCCATGAACAAATGACAACAAAAGGAAAGGGAATGCTGGATGAAACAGTATCTTGCCATTGACATCGGCGGCACCAGCGTCAAGCTGGGCCTTGTGGACGAAACGGGCGGCATCCTTGCCAAAGCCGAGGAGAGCGTCAGCTTTGACGGCTGGCAGACTCCCATCCTGACCACGGTGCTGGCCGCTGCCGAGCGGTTCCTCACCGCGCGGGGGAAAGACCCGCAGACGCTGGAAGGCATCGGCGTTTCCGCCACCGGCCAGATCAACAGCCGTACCGGCGTGGTGGCGGGCACCTGCGGCAACCTGCCCAACTACATCGGCAGCCCCATCAAGGAGCAGCTGGAAGCCAAATTCCACCGGCCCGTCACTGTGGCCAACGACGCCAACTGCATGTGCCTGGGGGAAGTCTGGGTCGGCGGGGCAAAGGGCTATACCGATGTCATCGGTGTCACGCTGGGCACTGGCGTCGGCGGCGGCATCCTGACCGGGGGCCGCCTGCTGGAGGGGGCCCGGGGCCTGGGCGGCGAGATGGGCCACTACCGTACCCACGCCCAGCACGGCCTGCTTTGCACCTGCGGGGCGGTGGGCTGCTGGGAGCAGTACGCCTCCACCACGGCTCTGGTGCGGGGAGCCCACGCCATTGACCCCAACCTGAAAGATGGCCGGGCTATCTTTGCGGCGGCCGAGGCAGGAAACCCGCTGGTGCTCGATCTCATCGACCGCTGGACGGACGAGATCGCGCAGGGGCTGGCGGGCATGGTGCACATCTTCAATCCGCAGCTCATCCTGATCGGCGGCGGCGTCAGCGCGCAGGAAAAATTCCTCATCGAGCCGGTGGCCGCAAAGGTCCGGCGCTCCATCATGCCCGCCTTTGCCGAGGGGCTGGAGATCCGGGCGGCTCAGCTCCACAACGACGCCGGAATGGTAGGCGCTGTGTATTATTTCCGCCAGACTATGGAAAACACCTGAACAGGAGGAACTACCATGAAAAAACATGTTCTCTGCCTGGGTGACAGCAACACCCACGGCTACTGTGCCGACCCGACGGACTGTGCCGACGGCGGGATCCGCTTCAATGAGGAGGAACGCTGGACCTGCCGCCTGCAGACCGCGCTGGGCAGCGATTATCTCGTCACCGAAGAGGGCCTCTCCGGCCGGACGACCGTCTTTGTAGACCCCATCCACGAATCTATGGACGCCCTGAGCGCCGCCTACGCCCTCCTCAAGAGCCATGAGGTCATCGACCTGCTCATCATCATGCTGGGCACCAACGACGTCAAGGAGCGCTTTGGAGCCAACGCTGCCTGTATCGCCGCGGGTCTGGAACGGCTCATCCTCAAGTGCAAGAGCGTGGACTGCTGGGGTGCCAAGGCCCCCAACATTCTGGTGGTGGCCCCGCCCCGTATCAAAGAGGGCTTCCACGACCCCGTCATGGGCGAGGGCTGTGTGGAGAGATCCGCCGGTGTGGCGGAGCAGTTCCGCGTCATCGCCGAGCGGCAGGGCGCGCACTTTCTGGACGCCGAGGGCTGCGAGTTCAATCGGATCGACTTTATGCACCTGACCCGCCATGGCCACGCTCAGCTGGCGGAAAAGCTGGCAGAGCTGGTGCCGACTTTATTGTAAAATTTTCCTCCTCGCCAGAGGCTCTCCCTTTGGGAGAGCTGGCGCGTTAGCGCCTGAGAGGGCGAGCCTGGCAAAGAAAAACACGCAAACACAGCGATACGCACTCTGTTTGTCAGAGGCAGTGTATCGCTGTGTTTTTGCTTTTTGACAGCATCCTAGCCCTCTCCGTCACCTGCGGTGACACCTCTCCCAAAGGGAGAGGCCTTGGCAAAGCGGGAAGCAGCAGTTATTTTTTGAAAGATAGCCGCATAAACTTTGCTAAAACAGGACGAGAGGGGAGAGCACTTTGGAAAAGCAGGAAATGCTGGAGCAGAACGCGGTCTGCCGGGAGATCGGTGCACGGACGGGCGGCGACATCCTCATCGGGGTGGTGGGGCCGGTGCGGACAGGAAAGAGTACATTCATCAAGCGGTTTATGGAGCAGCTGGTGCTGCCTGCCATGGGGCCGGAGGCCGCCCGCCTCCGCGCCCGGGATGAGCTGCCTCAGTCGGCGGCGGGGCGTACCATCATGACTACCGAGCCCAAGTTCATCCCGGAAACGGCAGTGCCGCTGGCACTGGAGGGCGGGGGCGAGTGCCGGGTGCGCCTCATCGACTGTGTGGGCTACATGGTGGAGGGGGCCATGGGCCACGAGGAGGATGACAAGCCCCGGATGGTCAAGAGCCCTTGGTTTGAGGAGGAGATCCCCTTTGACCTGGCGGCAGAAACGGGTACCCGCAAGGTCATCACCGACCACTCCACCATCGGCATCGTGGTCACAACGGATGGCTCCATCAGCGAGATCCCCCGGGAAAGCTACCTCCCGGCGGAGCAGCGGGTGGTGCAGGAGCTGGAGGCGCTGGGCAAGCCCTTTGTCATCCTCCTCAACAGCACCCACCCGGACGCCCCGGAGACCCGGGCCCTGGCGGCCGAGTTGGAGCAGAGCTATGGCCGCAGCGTGCTGGCCGTCAGCTGTCTGGACCTGGATGCCGCCGCACTGAACACCATCCTGCAAAAGGTGCTGTATGAGTTCCCGGTGCGGGAGCTGGATTTCGCGCTGCCCCGCTGGGTGACCATGCTGGACAAAGGCCACTGGCTCCAGACGGAAGTGTACTCTGCCGCCATGGCCTTTTCCGAGCAGGTGACCCGGATGAAAGACCTCTCTGCCTCCGGCGGGGCCGCGCTGGCCTGTGACGCCGTCCAGCAGACCGCTCTCAGCGGGATGAACCTCTCTGACGGCATCGTCCGGGTGACGGTGATCCTGAAGCCGGAAGTCTTTTATCAGGTGCTCAGCGAGCAGACCGGGCTGGAGATCGGCGACGAGGCCGGGCTGATGCCCTGCATCCTCTCGCTGGCAAAGGCCAGCCGGGAGTACGAGAAAATTCGTTCCGCCCTCGAGCAGGTGGAGGCCACCGGGTACGGCATCGTCATGCCCACCATTGACGAGCTCTCGCTGGAACAGCCTGAGATCGTCCAGCAGGGCGGGCGGTACGGCGTCCGGCTGGAAGCCAGCGCCCCCTCCATCCAGATGATGAAAGCCACCATCCATACCGAGATCAGCCCCATCGTGGGGACCGAGAAGCAGAGCGAAGATTTAGTCCAGAGCCTTTTGCAGGATTTTGAGAGCGACCCCGTCAAGCTGTGGGAGTCCAATATCTTTGGCAAAAGTCTGCACGAGCTGGTCAACGACGGGCTGCAGAACAAGCTCTTGCACATGCCGCAGGAAGCCCGCACCAAAATGCAGGAAACGTTGGAGCAGGTCATCAACGAGGGCTGCACCGGCCTCATCTGCATCTTACTTTAAACAAAAACAGCCCCCGGCGGGAGTTCCGTCGGGGGCTGCTGTCATTTTAGGCTGATTTCCCATGAGGAACATCAACCCAGTGGCTGATACTTCTGCAAGATCGTGTGGAGCCCTAGTTCCCGGGCGCGGGAAAGTAAGTAACGGTAGCGGGCCAGCAGGGCCTGCCGCTCGTAGATGCGCTGCTCGATGAGGTCTGTGTCCGTTTCCAGATCAAACATCATCTCGTTGCGGCGCAGACAGAACAGGCACTCTTTCAGTTCCTCCTCCAGCTCCGGGTGGTAACGCTCGTGCTCCGTGTCCCGCGGGATGCGGCTGGAAAGCAGGGTCTGCGGCTTTTGTGCGGCTTGTACCATAGGATGTCCTCCTTTTTGTTTTTGCATCTGCTGGTTTCCAGTATATGCAGCGGGCACAAAAAGGATGACATTTCAGGGCACTGTGCACGGCTCCGCGTTGATTTTTCAAAAAGTGCAAATTTTTTCAAAAAACCGCTTGACAAAGACGCGCGTTTTCCGTATAATAGCACACGTTGAGCGGCTCACCCCGCAAAACAAAACAGAATATTGGGGATTTGCATAGTGGTAGTGCGGTAGACTCTGACTCTACTTGTGGGAGTTCGATTCTCTCATCCCCAACCAGTCTGGCCATCCGGTAATAATCGGGTGGTTTTTTTGTTTGTCTTGTAAAAGCCCCCTGCCCTGTCGTATAATAAAAGAAAAACAAAAAGGGAGAACCCACTATGGCAAAACGAATGCTGGATTGCTGCGCTTCGGATTTTGCGCAGTTCACCAAGGCTGACCTGCTGGAGTCCATCCAGAAGAGCGAGGGCCGGGTCATTGCCTGCGAGACCATCGGTTCGGTGCAGCCGCTGCTGGGCAATGTGACCAACGCGGAGTTTGCGGCCTCCATGGGGGCGGATATCCTGCTGCTGAATCTGTTTGATGTACAGCAGCCCGTCATCCACGGCCTGCCGCCGGTGGAACCGGGGGAGACCATCCGCCTGCTGAAAAAGCTCACCGGGCGGCCCATCGGCATCAATCTGGAGCCCGTGGCGGATGACGCGGAGATCGAGACGGATCCCATGTGGGCCATGTCCGCCGGGCGGCGGGCCACGGTGGAGAACGCTCTGCGGGCCAAGAAGCTGGGCATTGATTTTGTCCTGCTCACGGGCAACCCCGGCGTCGGTGTCACCAACACAGCCATTGAGCAGACGCTCCGCCGTTTCAAAGAAGCCGTCGGGGACAGCATCGTCCTGGCGGCAGGCAAGATGCACGCGGCGGGGATCCTTTCGGAGGCGGCGGAAAACATTATGACAGAGCAGGACATCGCTTCCTTTGTGGAGGCCGGAGCCGACATCATCCTCCTGCCTGCCCCCGGCACAGTGCCCGGAATCACGCAGGAGTACGCCCAACGCCTGATCACATGCGCCCACCAGCACGGCGCACTGACCATTACTTCCATCGGCACCTCGCAGGAGGGCGCTGACACCGACACGATCAAGCGCATTGCCCTCATGTGCAAGATGGCGGGCACCGATATCCACCACCTGGGCGATACCGGTTACTTCGGGATGGCCCTGCCGGAGAATATCATGGCCTACTCCATCGCGGTGCGGGGCGTGCGGCACACTTACCACCGGATGGCCTGCTCGATTGCAAGGTGAAGCGTGACAGAAGCTTGGGGAGCTTTCCCAAGCGGTGATGGTGATAAAAGCCCCCTAAAAATCTTGACATCAGCCCCTGTGCGTGTTATCATACATAAAGATAACATGGTGTGCGGGTGGTTCCGTGCACGAAACTATGGAGCTAGAGAGGTTTTCTATTATGGAACGTATTAAGACTATCGCTACTCGTGACCTGACTAAGAGCGTTAAGACCGGCGGCTGCGGCGAGTGCCAGACTTCCTGCCAGTCCGCTTGCAAGACCTCCTGCGGCGTGGCTAACCAGCAGTGCGAGAACAGCAATAAGTAATTTTTGCAAACCTTATGCCGCCTTTGCCGGGCGGCATTTTTTTATGGTATGGAGGTAAAAATGGTACATCAGTATCAATTGAATGGATATAACATCGTGCTGGATACCTGCAGCGGTTCCGTACATGTGGTGGACGATGTGGCGTATGATGTGATCGCCATGTATGCAGACCACACCCCGGACGAGATCGTGTCTGCCATGATGGAAAAATATGGCGACCGGCCCGACGTCACCGAGGAAGACCTGCGCCAGTGCATCGATGATGTCACCGCCCTGAAAGAGGCGGGCAAGCTGTGGAGCCCGGATGTCTACGAGGATATGGCATTTGACTTCAAGAACCGCAACACCGTGGTCAAAGCTCTCTGCCTGCATGTGGCCCACACCTGTAACCTGAACTGCTCCTACTGCTTTGCTTCCCAGGGCCGTTATGAGGGCGAGCGTGCCCTCATGAGCTTTGAGGTGGGCAAGCGCGCCATGGATTTCCTCATTGAGAACAGCGGCACCCGCCGCAACCTCGAAGTCGATTTCTTCGGCGGTGAGCCGCTGATGAATTTCGATATGGTCAAAAAGCTGGTGGCCTATTGCCGTGAGCAGGAGAAGATCCACAACAAGAATTTCCGCTTCACCATGACCACCAACGGCATGCTCATCGACGACGATGTCATCGACTTCTGCAACAAGGAGTGTCACAATGTCGTTCTGAGCCTGGACGGCCGCAAGGAAGTCCACGACCGCTTCCGCAAGGATTACGCGGGCCGCGGCAGCTATGATGCCATCGTGCCCAAGTTCCAGGAGTTTGTCAAGAAGCGCGGCGATAAGAACTACTACATGCGCGGCACTTACACCCACTTTAACACGGATTTTACCAACGACATCTTCCACATGGCCGACCTCGGCTTTACCGAGCTGAGCATGGAGCCCGTGGTCTGCAAGCCGGACGATCCCAGCGCCCTGACCGCGGAGGACCTGCCCATCCTCAAGGAGCAGTATGAGATCCTGGCCAAAGAGATGATCAAGCGGGACCGCGAAGGCCGCGGCTTCACGTTCTACCACTACATGATCGACCTGACCGGCGGCCCCTGCATCTACAAGCGCATTTCGGGCTGCGGTTCCGGCACCGAGTACATGGCCGTTACCCCCTGGGGCGACCTGTACCCCTGCCACCAGTTCGTCGGCGACCCCAAGTACCTCATGGGCGATATCTGGAAAGGTGTCACCAATACCGAGATCCGGGATGAGTTCAAGCACTGCAACGCCTATGCCCGCAAGGAGTGCAAGGATTGCTGGGCCAAGCTCTACTGCTCCGGCGGCTGTGCGGCCAACGGCTACCACGCCACGGGCAGCATCAAGGGCGTGTATGAGTACGGCTGTGAGCTGTTCCGCAAGCGGATGGAGTGCGCCATTATGATCAAGGTGGCCGAAAACCAGGAGCTGGCTGCCCAGGGCATCGAGGTGCCCATTGAGATCGGCGGCCAGTGCAATGCCTGCGCCACCGGCGAAGCCTGCGAATGAGCTCCATGACCACCCCCATCGTGGATTTTGTGCGGCAGTATGCGCAGTCCGGCACCAGCCGCCTGCACATGCCCGGCCATAAGGGTCAGCCGTTCCTGGGCTGTGAGGCCTGGGATATCACCGAGATCAAGGGTGCCGATGAGCTGTACGAGGCCGAGGGTATCATTGCCCGGAGCGAAGCCAACGCCACGGCCCTCTTTGGCACGGCGCGTACTTATTACAGCACGGAGGGCTCGTCCCAGTGCATCCGGGCCATGCTGGCGCTGGCGCTGCGGGGGGCTCCCAAAACAGGGAAGCGTCCGGTGCTGCTGGCGGCCCGCAACGCCCACAAGGCCCTGCTCTATGCCGCCGCCCTGCTGGATTTCGACATCCAGTGGCTCTGGCCGGCCCCGGAAGCTTCCGGCGTCCTGTGCAGCTGCCCGGTGACGCCGGAAGCCCTGCGCAGGGCCCTGCAAACGCAGGCAGAGCAGGGGACACGGCCCTTTGGCGTCTACGTCACCAGCCCGGATTATCTGGGCAGCGTGCAGGATATCGCCGGGCTGGCAGCCGTCTGCAAGGCGCGGGGCGTGCCCTTGCTGGTGGATAACGCCCACGGGGCGTACCTGCACTTTCTGCCCGGCGGCAGCCGCCACCCCATTGCACTGGGGGCGGCCATGTGCTGCGATTCCGGCCACAAGACTCTGCCGGTCCTGACGGGCGGGGCCTACCTGCATCTGGGCCCGGATGCCCCCGTGCAGGACGAGGCAACCGTCCGCAATACCCTCAACCTCTTTGGCTCCACCAGCCCGTCTTACCTCATTTTGCAGTCGCTGGACCAGTGCAACGCGGTGCTGGCCGGGGATTACCGGGCCCGACTGGCCGGGTGCTGTGCAGCGCTGGAAGCCCTGCGCAAAGCCCTGAATGAGACAGCTGCAGCCCACGGGGCTGTGCTCCCGCTGGCGTTACCCGGGAATCCCCCGGACCGGGAGCCTCTCAAGCTGACGCTGGATGCCGCCGCGCTGGGCTGTTCCGGTCAGGCACTGGCCGAGGTGCTGCGGCAGCATGGCATCGAGTGCGAGTATGCCGACCCGCGCTACCTCGTGCTGATGTTCACGCCGGAAAACCCGCCGCAGGATTATGACCGCCTGCGGGAGGCCATCACCGCCTGCTGTACGGCCCGCCCGCTGGGCAGTGCCCCGGCGGAAGAAGACACTGCCGGGAACTTTGCGGCCCTGGCCCGGGAACTGGCGGAAAAGGACCCCCGGTGCACCATCCGGGAAGCCATCTTTGCCCCGCAGGAGGTCGTCCCGGCAGAGGAAGCCCTGGGCCGTGTCTGCGCCATGCCCACCGTCTCCTGCCCGCCCGCCATCCCCATCGTGGTCAGCGGGGAAATGGTCAGCAGAGAGGCCGTTACGCTGATGAAGCGCTACGGCGTTGAAAACGTCGCTGTCATAAAATGAAAAACACCGCTGAGATTTTGTCCTCAGCGGTGTTTTTGCGTCTTGGCAGGCTTATTCGATGCCGGTCACTTGATAGTCCTGGTCTTCCACGGCCTTTTTCAGGGTCTCGTTGGAGACCTCAGCGGTCAGGGTGACGATGGCGGTACCGGCAGTGTGGCTGACGACCGCCTCGCTGACCTCGGGCAGGGCTTCCAGTGCTTTCTTGACGCGGGCCTCGCAGTGGCCGCACATCATGCCCTCAACATGCAGAGTCTTTTTCATGGTGTTATCCTCCTGGTTGGAATTACTCTCTTTATCTTCAGCCGGAGCCTCAGCCACGGGGGCAGAGGAGGCGGCGGGAGCCGAAACGGGGTTGACCTTGCGGTCGTGCTTGGTGCTGTGGACGTCAAACAGGTTCAGCCGCAGGGCGTTGCTGACCACACAGAAGCTGGAAAGGCTCATGGCGGCGGCACCAAACATCGGGTTGAGCGTCAGGCCCAGCGGGATGAAAACACCGGCGGCCAGCGGGATGCCGATGATGTTGTAAATGAACGCCCAGAACAGGTTTTCGTGGATGTTGCGCAGGGTAGCGCGGCTCAGACGGATGGCGGCGGGCACGTCCGAGAGCTTGGAGTTCATCAGCACCACGTCAGCGGCGTCAATGGCCACGTCGGTGCCCGCGCCAATGGCGATGCCGGTGTCGGCACGGGTCAGGGCCGGGGCGTCGTTGATGCCGTCGCCCACCATGGCCACCTTGCCGGACTCCTGCAGCCTGCGGATGACGGCTTCCTTGCCGTCGGGCAGGACCCCTGCGATCACTTCATCCACGCCCGCCTGCCTGCCAATGGCATCGGCGGTGCGCTGGTTGTCGCCCGTCAGCATCACCACCCGGATGCCCATGTTCTGCAGCTCCTGGATGGCACGGGGGCTGTCCTCTTTGATGGTGTCGGCCACGGCGATGACGCCCATCAGCCTGCCCGCCCCGCCAAAGAAGAGGGGCGTTTTGCCCTGTGCGGAAAGGGCGGCGGCGTCATTCTGCAACGCCTCGGGCACCTCCACCTTGGTGGCAATGAAGCTGGCGTTGCCGCCAAAGATCTCCATGCCGTCCAGTTTGGCGGAAAGACCGTTGCCGGGCAGGGCGGTAAAGTCGGTGACGTCGGGACATGCGATGGTCTCGGTCTCGGCATAGGCCAGCACGGCCTTGGCCAGCGGGTGCTCGCTCTTCTGCTCCAGCGAGGCAGCCAGGGTCAGCAGCTCGCTCTCGGTCACGCCCTCCGCGGGGAGGATGTCGGTGACCTTGGGCTCACCGCTGGTGATGGTGCCGGTCTTATCCAGCGCCACGATCTGGGTACGGCCAGCCGCTTCCAGCGAAGCGGCCGTTTTGAAGAGGATGCCGTTCTTGGCACCCAGGCCGTTGCCCACCATGATGGCCACCGGGGTGGCAAGGCCCAGCGCGCAGGGGCAGCTGATGACCAGGACGGAAATGCCGCGGGCCAGTGCATAGCCCAGCTCATGGCCCAGCAGCAGCCAGACGATGGTGGTGAGCACGGCAATGGAGATGACGGCGGGCACAAAGAAGCCGGAAACGGTATCGGCGATCTTGGCGATGGGGGCTTTGGTGGCGGCAGCATCGCTGACCATCTTGATGATCTGGGCCAGAGTGGTGTCCTCACCCACGCGGGTGGCCTGGCACTGCAGGAAGCCCGACTGGTTGGTGGTGGCGGCGCTGACCTTATCGCCCTCGGCCTTGTCCACCGGGATGCTCTCGCCGGTCAGGGCACTCTCGTTGACGGCGCTGATGCCCTCCAGCACGATGCCGTCCACGGGGATGTTCTCACCGGGGCGGACGACGAAGATGTCGCCTTTCTGCACCTGCTCAACGGGGACGACCACTTCCGCGCCGTCCCGCAGCAGGGTGGCAGTTTTGGGAGCCAGCTTCATCAGGCTCTTGAGGGCATCCGTGGTCTTGCCCTTGGAGCGGGCTTCCAGCATCTTGCCCACGGTGATGAGGGTCAGGATCATGGCGGCGGATTCAAAGTAGAACTCCATCATATAGTGCATGACGAGTTCGTGATTGCCATCGACCTGAGCACGGGTCATGGCAAAGAGGGCGTAAGTGCTCCACACAAAGCTGGCCATGGAGCCCAGGGCCACCAGCGTGTCCATGTTGGGCGCGCCGTGGAGGAGGCCCTTGAAGCCGTTGAGGAAGAACTTCTGGTTGATGACCATGACGATGCCGGCCAGCAGCAGCTGGACGAGGCCCATGGCAATGTGGTTGCCGTCAAACCAGTGGGGGAGGGGCCAGCCCCACATCATGTGTCCCATGGAGAAGTACATCAGCACCAGCAGAAAGCCCAGCGAGGCGATGAGCCGCCGCTTGAGCTTGGGCGTCTCATGGTCGGCCAGGGCGTCCAGATCGGCGCTGGTGCTGTGGGCAGCGTTGCTGGCCGCACCCTTGGGGCTGGCACCGTAACCGGCGTCCTGCACGGCTTTGAGGATGGCCGCCTCGCTGGCCGTGCCCTCCACGCCCATGGAGTTGGTCAGCAGGCTCACCGAGCAGCTGGTCACGCCCGGCACTTTCTTTACGGCCTTTTCCACCCGGGCAGAGCAGGCCGCGCAGCTCATGCCCGTAACGTTATACTGTTCCATTGTGTTGGTTCCTCCTGTCGCTTGGAACTAGGATGCCCCGGCGGGGCTTATTTCATCAGCTTGGGCAGCAGCTTGAGCAGCTCGTCCAGCTTCTCGTCCTGCCCGGCCCGCAGGTCATCCGCCACGCAGGTGCGGATGTGCTGGCCCAGAAGCTCGCGGGTGAAGCTGTTCAGCGCCGAGTTGGCCGCTGCCACCTGCACCAGAATGTCGGCACAGTAGACGTCTTTCTCCACCATGCCCCGGATGCCTCTGATCTGCCCCTCAATGCGGCTCAGGCGGTTGAGCAGGGCTTTGTGCTCCTCCGGCGTGCGCACTTTGTGGCGGCAGCAGCAGGCATGGGGAGCGGCTTCCGTTTCTGCCTCTGGCGGTTCCGGCGCGGCGCGGCATTCTGCCGCCATTTCCGCAGGTTCCGGTGTGGCAGCCTCAGCCGCTGCCGCACAGTGCGGGCAGGCGGGGGAAGCGTGCTCCATGTGTTCCGATGGTTCCGACATCGTATCTCGCTCCTTTCTGGTTTGAAGAATTACCCCGTGGGGGTATCTCTCCCTGCGAGATGATTCTAGCACAGCTTGTCCTATAAGACAAGTAGGAATTAAACTGTAAATGTGAAAACTTTGTGAAAATGTGCCCATAAAAACAGAAAAGCAGCAGCGGGAACCCCATGCGAGGTTCCCGCTGCTGCTTGTTTAGGATAGGAAAGAGAATGGCTTGAAAAATAGGGGGAGGGGGTTACAGGTTGGTGTAGCCCATCAGGTAGCGGTCTACCTCGGCCGCGCAATCACGGCCCTCCCGCAGGCCCCAGACAACAAGGCTCTGGCCCCGGCGCATATCGCCGCAGGCAAAAACTTTGTCCACATTGGTCTTGAAGTGGTCGGTGTCCACGCAGCCGCGATTTGTCAGGCTGACGCCAAAGGCATCGGCCACATAGCTCTCGCAGCCCACAAAACCCGCTGCAATAAAGGCCAGCTGGCAGTCGTAAAGAAAGGTCTCGCCGGTGGGCACCATGCTGGTGCGGCCGGTCTCGGGGTCTTTCTCCGGCTTGAGATACGCAATGACGGCACCGGTCAGGTTGCCCGCTTCATCTTTCAGGAATTCTTTGACCGTGGTCTGGTAGACGCGGGGGTCTTTGCCGAACTTTGCGATGCACTCGGTCTGGCCGTAGTCTACCTTGAGCACCTTGGGCCACTCCGGCCAGGGGTTGTTGGCGGCACGCTCTTTGGGGGGCTGAGGCATCATTTCCAGTGCCATCAGGTCGGTGCAGCCCTGCCGCAGGGCCGTGCCCTGGCAGTCGTTGCCGGTGTCGCCGCCGCCGATGACGAGGACGTTCTTGCCCGCCGCGTTGATGGCCCTGCCATCTGCAAAGCCGGAGTCCAGCAGGCTCTTGGTCACGCTGGTGAGGTAGTCCACCGCAAAGTGGACACCATTGGCGTCCCGGCCTGGGACATTCAGGTCGCGGGCCTTTTTGGCACCGCAGCAGAGGACGACCGCGTCATAGCGGTTCAAAATCTCTTCCGCCGAGACCGCCCCGCCCACATCCATATTGGTGCGGAACTCAATGCCCTCCGCCTGCATGATCTTCAGGCGGCGCTCGATGACGTTCTTTTCCAGCTTCATATTGGGGATGCCGTACATCAGCAGGCCGCCAATGCGGTCAGCCCGCTCAAACACGGTCACGGCGTGGCCTCGGATGTTCAGGTACTCGGCCACCGAGAGGCCGGAGGGGCCGCTGCCGATGACCGCCACGCTCTTGCCCGTGCGGGCCGGGGGCGGGGTGACTTTCATCCAGCCCTTGGCGTAAGCCGTTTCCACAATGGCGTGCTCGTTTTCCCGGACGGTAACGCTGCTGCCGGTCACATCGCCGCAGGTGCAGGCCGCCTCGCACAGGGCGGGGCAGACCCGGCTGGTGAACTCCGGGAAACGGTTGGTGGCTTTCAGGCGGTGGAGCGCCATCTCCCACTTGCCCTGATAAACCAGGTCGTTCCACTCCGGGATCAGGTTGTTCAGCGGGCAGCCGGAGGCCATGCCGCCAATCATCATACCCGCCTGGCAGAACGGCACGCCGCAGTCCATGCAGCGAGCAGCCTGGGTCTGCTGCTCCTCCCGGGAGAGCCAGATGTGAAATTCGTTAAAGTTATCCATGCGCTCCAGCGGCGGGATGTCCGCACTGGTCTTGCGCTTGTAATCCATAAATCCTGTGATCTTGCCCATATAGTTTCCCCTCCTTACTTCTTCTGCACGGCATAGAATGCTTCGATCTGTGCCTGGTCTCCGTCCAGACCGCGCTCTTCCATCGAGGCGATCACCCGGAGCATCCGGTCATAATCGTAGGGGAGAACCTTCTTGAACTTGGGCAGGAACTCGCTGAAGTTGTCCAGGATCTCTTTGCCGCGGGGGGAGCCGGTCTCTTCCACATGCTCCCGGATCAGCTCTTTCAGGGTGGCCACATCATACTTGTGCTCCACAGGCTCCAGGCTGACGGTCTCCTTGTTGACCCGCTGGTAGAAATCCCAGTTCTCATCCAGCACATAGGCGATGCCGCCGGTCATGCCAGCTGCAAAGTTTTTGCCGGTCTGGCCCAGCACCACCACGGTGCCGCCGGTCATGTACTCACAGCCGTGGTCGCCCACGCCCTCCACAACGGCGGTGGCACCCGAGTTGCGGACGCAGAAGCGCTCACCGGCCACACCGGAGACGAACACCTTACCGGAGGTGGCACCGTAGAGGGCCACGTTGCCGGTGATGATGTTCTCCTCGGGCTTGTAGGTCACGTTTTCCGGCGGGCGGACAATGATCTTGCCGCCGGAAAGGCCTTTGCCCATGTAGTCGTTGCAGTCGCCGGTCAGCCGCAGGGTCAGGCCCTTGGGAATGAACGCGCCAAAGCTCTGGCCGCCGGCTCCGTTGCAGCGGACGGTGTACACATCGTCCGGCAGATCACTGCCGTATTTGCGGGTGATCTCGCTGCCAAAGATGGCACCAAAAGCGCGGTCGGTGTTGCTGACATTGAGGGCCACGCTCTGGGGGTTCTTGCTGTTCAGCTTGAACTTCTTCATCAGCACTTTCATGTCAAGGGTATCTTCCAGATGGAAGTCGTAGGTGTCCTCCTTGACAAAGTGGACGTTGCTGTTGACGATGGCCGGGTTGTGCAGGATGCAGTCCAGGTTCATCTTGGCGGAACGGCTGCCCGGCGCGCTGGGCTTGACATGGAGCAGATCCGTACGGCCCACCAGCTCGTCGATGGTGCGGACGCCCAGCTTGGCCATGTACTCCCGCAGCTCCTGCGCCACGAAGGTCAGGTAGTGGATGATATACTCCGGCTTGCCTTTGAAATTCTTGCGCAGCTCGGGATTCTGGGTGCAGATGCCCATGGGGCAGGTGTCCAGATTGCAGACGCGCATCATCACGCAGCCCTCGCACATCAGCAGGGAGGTACCAAAGCCGAATTCCTCAGCGCCCAGCATACAGCTGATGGCCACATCACGGCCGGAGAGCAGTTTGGAATCGCTCTCAATGCGGACGCGGGTGCGCAGGCCGTTCAAAATCAGGGTCTGGTGGGTCTCGGCGATGCCCAGCTCCCAGGGCAGGCCCGCGTTCTTGATGGAGGTACGGGGTGCCGCGCCGGTGCCGCCGTCGTAGCCGGAGACCAGAATGACCTGTGCGCCGCCCTTGGCGACGCCGGCGGCAATGGTGCCAACACCTGCCTCGCTGACCAGCTTGACGTTGATGTTGGCGTGGCGGTTGGCGTTCTTCAGGTCATAGATGAGCTCGGCCAGATCCTCGATGGAGTAGATGTCGTGGTGGGGCGGGGGAGAGATGAGGCCCACGCCGGTGGTGCTGTGGCGGGTCTTGGCGATCCAGGGGTACACCTTGGCACCGGGCAGGTTGCCGCCCTCGCCGGGCTTTGCACCCTGTGCCAGCTTGATCTGGATCTCTTCCGCGGAGACCAGATACTTGCTGGTGACGCCGAAACGGGCGGAAGCCACCTGCTTGATCTTGGAATTGCTCTCGCTGTGGTAGCGCTTTTCCGGCTCGCCGCCCTCGCCGGTGTTGCTCCGGCCGCCCAGACGGTTCAGGGCGATGGCAATGGTCTCATGGGCTTCGCTGCTCAGGGCACCGTAGCTCATGGCAGCGGCCTTGAAGCGCTTGACGATGGACTCCACCGGTTCCACCTCTTCCAGCGGGATGCCGCCGTTGGGGTCAAAGTTGAAGTCCAGCAGGCTGCGCAGGTGCACGCCCTCTTTGCCCATGCTGTCCACAGCACTGGTAAACTGCTTGAACGTGCCGTAATCGTTGGTCCAGCAGGCTTTCTGGAACAGGTGGATGGTCTGGGGATTGAACAGATGCTCTTCTTTGCCGCTGCGGAACTTGTGGGCACCGCCGTCCTCCAGCTCCATGTTGATGTCCAGGCCCAGCGGGTCGAACGCGGCGTTGTGCTGGGCCTCCACATCGGCCTGAATGTCTTCCAGCTCGATGCCGCCCACACGGCTCACCGTGCCGGTGAAGTATTTGTCGATGACCTCTTTCGAGATGCCCACTGCCTCAAAGATCTGGCTGCTCTGGTAGCTCTGGATGGTGGAAATGCCCATCTTGGAGGCGATCTTGACGATGCCGTTCAGGATGGCCTTGTCGTAGTCGTCCACGGCAGCGTAGTAGTCTTTGTCCAGCAGGCCCTCGTCGATGAGCTGGCCGATGGTCTCGTGGGCCAGGTAGGGGTTGACGGCGCAGGCACCGTAACCCAGCAGGGTGGCAAAATGGTGCACCTCGTGGGGCTCGGCGCTCTCGAGGATCAGGGCCAGTGCCGTGCTCTTCTTGGTGCGGATGAGGTACTGAGACACCGCGGAGACCGCCAGCAGGCTTGGGATGGCCACATGGTACTCATCAATGTCGCGATCCGAGAGGATGATGATATTGGCACCATCCTTGTAGGCGCGGTCCACTTCCAGGAAGACCCGGTCAATGGCCTTTTCCAGACTGGTGTTCTTGTAGTAGTTGATGGACACCGTGGCCACTTTGAAGCCCGGCACGTTCATGTACTTGATCTTGAGCAGGTCGGTGGAGGTCAGAATGGGATTGTGGACTTTCAGCACCTTGCAGTTTTCAGGCTTGTCCTCCAGCAGGTTGCCGTGGGTGCCCACATAGACGCTGGTGGAAGTGACCACTTTTTCGCGGATCGCGTCAATAGGAGGGTTGGTCACCTGGGCAAACCGCTGCTTGAAGTAGTTGAACAGCGGCGGGTGCTGCTCGCTCAGGACAGCCAGCGGGGTATCCGTGCCCATGGCACCCGAGGGCTCGGCACCCAGCCGGGCCATGGGCAGGATGAGGGAGTTGATCTCCTCATACTTGTAGCCGAACACTTTCTGCAGGCGGGTCAGCTCCTCGCCGGTGTAGCTGGGGACTTTGGTGTTGGGGATCTTGAGGTTTTTCAGATCCACCAGGTTGCGATCGATCCACTCACCGTAGGGCTCGCGGCTGGCGTAGTATTCTTTCAGCTTCTCATCGTCCACCACTTCGCCCTTGATGGTATCCACCAGCAGCATCTTGCCGGGGCGGAGACGGTCTTTGACCAGGATGTTCTCGGGGTCGCAGGGCAGCACGCCCACCTCGGAGGAAAGGATCATCCGGCCGTCCTTGGTGATGTAATAGCGGCTGGGGCGCAGGCCATTGCGGTCCAGCACGGCACCCACCACGTCGCCGTCCGAGAAGAGAATGGCGGCAGGGCCGTCCCAAGGCTCCAGCATGGTGGCGTAATACTGGTAAAAATCGCGCTTTTTCTGGCTGATGTTCTTGTTGTTTTCCCAGGGCTCGGGAATCGTGATCATCACAGCCAGCGGCAGGTCCATGCCGTTCATCACCATAAACTCCAGCGCGTTGTCCAGCATGGCGGAGTCAGAGCCGGAAGTATTGATGATGGGCAGGATCTTGTTCATATCGTCCCGCATGATGGAGGAGGAAATGGTCTCCTCACGGGCCAGCATGGCGTCCGTGTTGCCCTTGATGGTGTTGATCTCGCCGTTGTGCAGGATAAAGCGGTTGGGGTGGGCACGCATCCAGCTGGGGTTGGTGTTGGTGGAGAAACGGCTGTGCACCATGCCGATGGCGGATTCATAATCCGGGTCTTGCAGGTCAGCGTAGAACAGCCGCAGGTCGTGCACCAGGAACATGCCTTTGTATACGATGGTGCGGCTGGACAGGCTTGGCACATAGGTGCCGTTGCTGGCCTGCTCAAACACTCGCCGCACAATGTACAGCTTGCGGTCAAAATCAATGCCCTTGCTCACCTTGGCCGGCTTTTTGATGAAGCACTGCCAGATGGCGGGCATACAGTCACGGGCTTTCTGGCCCACGGCGTCCGGGTTCACGGGCACTTCGCGCCAGGCCAGAAATTCCAGTCCCTCTTTGCGGGTCACCAGCTCAAACAGCTTCATGGCCTGTGCCCGCAGGTGCTCGTTCTGGGGGAAGAAGAACATGCCCACGCCGTATTCCCGCTCGTTGCCCAGGCGGATGTTCATCTCGTCTGCAATTTTGGAGAAGAACTTGTGACTGATCTGGAGCATGATCCCCACGCCGTCGCCGGTCTTGCCCTCTGCATCCTTGCCGGCGCGGTGCTCCAGCTGTTCCACGATGCAGAGCGCATCGCTGACAGTCTGGTGGCTTTTGCGGCCCTTGATATCCACCACAGCGCCAATGCCACAGGCATCGTGCTCAAACTGGGGATCGTACAGGCCGAGGGGCGAGGTCTGCTCGGTAAAATTATCCATTGCCTTTCCCATCCTTTTTCTTGAAAAATCCTCTCTATGGCACTGCGGCACACTCCGCAGCACAACCGGAAACAAAAAGAAACGGCGCTCCAACAGAGTCGGGGAGACCCTGCTGGAACGCCGTTGTTCCGATAAAACTATTATACTGGTTCGTGAAGATTGTTCAAGTGTGAGGTGCAACAAACATTGGTGCACCGTTGGCGTTTCTTCTTGTGAAAAACAGATAGGCCCAGTGGGGAAAAGGATGACTTTTCCCGCCTCAGTCTGCGGCGTGACTGCCCAGGCAGGCGGCCAGATCGGCCTCCGGGGTGGTGATGGGCTTCAGATCGTATTTCTGCTGCAAAGCGGCAGCGACACCCGGGGAGAGGAAAGCCGGCAGGGTAGGGCCAAGGCGGATGCCCCGGATGCCCAGCGCCAGCAACGCCAGCAGCACGCAGACGGCTTTCTGCTCAAACCAGCACAGGATGATGGAGAGGGGCAGTTCGTTGACCGAGCAGCCAAAGGCGTCCGCCAGCGCCAGCGCGATCTGGATGGCGCTGTAGGCGTCGTTGCACTGGCCCACGTCCAGGATGCGGGGCAGGCCGGTGCCGGGCACCGTGCCCAGCGGCAGGTCGTTGAGCCGGAATTTGCCGCAGGCCAGGGTCAGCAGCACGGTGTCCGGCGGGGTGAGCTTGGCAAACTCGGTGTAGTAGCGGCGGCTGGGGCGGGTGCCGTCGCAGCCGCCCACCAGGAAGAAGTGCCGGATCTTCCCGGCCTTGACGGCTTCCACGATCTCGCCCGCGTGGTGCAGGACTGCATCCCGGGCAAACCCGGTGGCAACGGTGCTTCCGCCGTTCATGCCAGGGACGAGGGTGTCTTTCTCATAGCCGCCCAGCTCCAGCGCTTTGGCAATGACGGGGGAGAAATCCCTGCTTTCCCCGATGTGCACAATGCCGGGGTAGGAGACGACCGAGGTGGTGAACACCCGGTCCGCATAGCTGGGCCGCAGGGGCATGATGCAGTTGGTGGTGAAGAGGATGGGCGCGGGGATGTCCTCAAACTCCCGCTGCTGGTTCTGCCACGCCGTGCCAAAGTTGCCCTTGAGGTGGGGGTATTTCTGCTTGAGCTCCGGGTAGCCGTGGGCGGGCAGCATTTCCGAGTGGGTGTAGATGCTGATGCCCTTGCCCGCTGTCTGTTCCAGCAGGCATTTCATATCATAGAGGTCATGGCCGGAGATGACGATGAATGGCCCTTTTTGGATGGTCAGGGGCACTTCCACAGGCTCCGGGTCGCCGAACGTGGTGGTGTTGGCCTTGTCCAGAAGCTCCATCACCCGGTAGGCCATCAGGCCAGTCTCCTGTACCAGCTGGAACAGCTTTTCCTTGTCCTGCTCGTGGGCCAGCGTGGAGAGGGCGGTGCAGAAAAACGTGTCGATCTCGCCGTCCGTGTACCCCAGCACCCGGGCATGGTAGGTGTAGGCCGCCATGCCCCGCAGGCCGAACAGCACCGTGGATTTCAGGCTGCGGATGTCCTCATCCGGCTCCTGCCACAGCTGTTTCATGTCGTAATCGCCCACCGGGGCCGGAGCAGGACAGGCTGTGGCGAAGGCAGCGTTCTTTGCTTCCCAGACCTTTTCCGTCAGCTGGCGGACCGTCTCGGGGTCAAAGTTCACATTCGTGATGGTGGTGAATAATCCCTCCAATAACAGCAGTGCCTGCGGCGGCTGGATGGGCTGGCCCAGCTCCACCAGCAGCTCTGCAAACCCGATGAGCGCCCCGGTGAGTGCATCCTGCGCGTCCGCCGTCTCCGCCGATTTGCCGCACACACCCGCATTGCCCACGCAGGCACAGCCATTGGCCGCCTGCTCGCACTGGAAACAGAACATCTTCTCGTCCATTGGTAAAACCTCTCTTTTTGTGATAAAAAGAGTATGGACAAAACTGCATCCCGCTATGCATGTCAGTGCGGGGAGTTTCTCTGAGGACCGTCCGCTGGGGTGGGACCCTGTTGCCGCAGGCAATCGAGCGGGCGATGGAATGGCCTGCAACAACAATGACCGCCGCCAGTGGCGGAATCAGGGAATTGTTGTTGGGGCCGCGGCCAGCAAAACGCAAGCGCAAGCGAAGCGGATGCTGGGAGCCGCAACTCGTCCTCGTGTCCGAAGAGAAAGCTCCCCAAACGGACGAAACCGCACAAACAAAAAGAGCCGCACCCGGCGGGGTGCAGCTCTCAAAAATGCGAGGAGAATTAGTAGGTGATGCCCTGAGCCATCATGGCGGTAGCAACTTTCAGGAAGCCAGCGCAGTTTGCGCCCACCATCAGGTTGCCCTCGGAACCAGCGGCAACAGAAGCGTCATAGCTGGCATGGAAGATGCCCTCCATGATGCCCTTGAGCTTTGCATCGACTTCTTCAAAGGTCCAGCTCAGGCGCTCGGAGTTCTGGCTCATCTCCAGGCCAGAGGTAGCCACGCCGCCGGCGTTGGCAGCCTTTGCGGGTCCGTACAGGACACCGTTTGCCAGATAGACCTCGATGGCGTCCGGAGTGCTGGGCATGTTTGCGCCCTCGCAGACCACGGTGCAGCCGTTCTTGACCAGAGCCTCAGCGGACTCCTTGTTGATCTCGTTCTGGGTTGCGCAGGGCAGGGCAATGTCGCAGGGGACAGTCCAGACCTTGGTGCAGTCTGCAACGTAAGTTGCGTCTTTGTGGGTCTCGGCATACTCCTTGATGCGGCCGCGGCGGACTTCTTTCAGATCCTTGACGTAAGCCAGATCAATGCCGTTGGGGTCATAGACATAGCCGTTGGAGTCGGACATGGTCACGACCTTGCCGCCCAGCTCGGTAGCCTTCTCGCAGGCGTAGATGGCAACATTGCCGGAACCGGAGATGACCACGGTCTTACCCTTGAAGCTGTCGTTGCGCATGCACTTCAGCGCCTCAGCGGTGAAATAGCACAGGCCGTAGCCGGTAGCCTCGGTGCGGGCCAGAGAACCACCAAAGGTCAGGCCCTTGCCGGTGAGCATACCGCCCTGGAAGCTGTTGGTCAGGCGCTTGTACTGGCCAAACATGTAGCCGACCTCGCGGCCGCCGACACCGATATCACCGGCGGGGCAGTCCACGAACTGGCCGATGTGGCGGTACAGCTCGGTCATAAAGCTCTGGCAGAAGCGCATCACTTCCATGTCGCTCTTGCCGTGGGGGTCAAAGTCAGAGCCGCCCTTGCCGCCGCCCATGGGCAGGGTGGTCAGGCTGTTCTTGAAAGTCTGCTCAAAGCCCAGGAACTTCAGGATGCCCTGGTTGACAGAGGGATGGAAGCGCAGACCGCCCTTGTAGGGGCCGATGGCGCTGTTGAACTGGATGCGGTAGCCGCGGTTGACCTGCACCTTGCCCTGATCATCGACCCAGGGCACACGGAAGCTGATGACGCGCTCGGGCTCGACCAGACGCTCGATCAGGCCGGCTTTCTCGTACTCGGGGTGCTTCTCCACCACGGGCTGGATGCTCTCCAGAACCTCGCGGACTGCCTGCAGAAACTCAGGCTCATTGGCATTGCGCTGTGCAAGGCCATCGTAAACGCGCTTCAGGTATTCATTCGTCAACATAACAGAATACTCCTTTTCCTCTATATTGCAGCAGTACAGGGCCAAACGCACATTCGCCCTGTGCAGGCTTTTTCCCTCTCTGCGGCACACATCTGCCGCAGAGCACTTTGTTATTATAAAGCTTTGCGGGGCAATTTACAATAGAAGCTGTGCGAATATTTTGCGAAAATCTTTCAAAAAAACAGGATAAAAGATGAACACGCTTCACAAAAAATGGAAACTGTGCGGAAACAGGCAAAAAATCTTCTTTTCTAAAGTTGGTGGAGGCTGCAAAAGAAAGACTTTTGTGCGGCTTTTATTGCGCGTTCTGGGCTTCCAGCCAGCCCGGCACCTCGTGCAGGGAGGAGAGGATGGTAGCGGTCATGGACTCGTAAGCCGGGGCCGGGTGGTGCAGGTCGGGCACGCAGAGGACCGGGATGCGGGCGGAGTGAGCGGCCTGGATGCCTGCCTCACTGTCTTCCAGCACCAGTGCCCGCGCCGGGGTGGTGCCCAGCTTCTGGCAGGCAATGAGGAAGATATCCGGCGCGGGCTTGCCGCGGCCCTTGAGCAGGTCCGGGCCGAACACAAAGGCGTCAAAACAACCGCGGATGCCGTGCTGGTCCAGGATGCCGTAGGCCCGGTCTGCGGTGCTGGAAGAGGCCAGTGCAATTTTATAGCCATGCTCTTTTAAATAGGTGAGCAGCTCTTTTGCGCCGGGCTTGAGAGCAACACCCTTGGCCAGAAACTCTTTTTCCATGGCCGAAATGCGGGCAAAACACTCCTCCCGGCTCAGGGGCAGGGGGTAATGCTCCAAAAGGGTGGTCACGTTTTTCTCCTCGGTCTTGCCGCTGTAAGTCTCGGCGTAATCGTGCAAGCTCATGGTAAAGCCATAAGGAGCCAAAAGAGCAGAATACAACTGGTAGGAGATGATCTCGGTGTCGATCAGCAGACCATCCATGTCAAAAATAATGGAATCCAGCACGGGCAGCGCACATCCTTTCATCAAAACGTATCGTGATAAAACCAGTATACCAGAATCCCCCGGGATGCGATAGGACAAATCCGTCCGAAAAATAACAAAATCCCGCCATCCTGCAGGGGGCAGAACAGCGGGAATATGAAATTTTACTTTTTGAGCAGCTTCTCGCAGGCGTCCGCGGCACCCTCCAGGTACTGGCCGCCGTAGGTCTCAATGAGGCCGGCGTCAGAGAGGCGCGCCAGCTCGGGGTCGATGGGGCATTTAGCCAGCACGGGCAGGCCGTGCTTGGCGGCCACCTCGTCCACATGGCTGTCGCCAAACACATTGATGTGCTTGCCGCAGTCCGGGCAGACAACGTAGCTCATGTTTTCCACCAGGCCCAGCATGGGCACTTTCATCATCTCGGCCATGTTCACGGCCTTGGCAACGATCATGCTCACCAGCTCCTGCGGGCTTGCCACCACCACGATGCCATCCACGGGCAGGCTCTGGAAGACCGTCAGGGGCACGTCGCCGGTTCCCGGAGGCATGTCCACAAACAGGAAATCGACGTCTTTCCAGACCACATCGGTCCAGAACTGCTTCACCGCGCCTGCAATGACGGGGCCGCGCCAGACCACGGGGTCTTCCTCGTTCTCCACCAGCAGGTTGATGCTCATGACGTCAATGCCCATCCGGCTCTGGATGGGCCAGCAGCCCTGCGCGTCGGCCATGGCACGGCCATGGATGCCGAACAGCTTGGGGATGGACGGGCCGGTGATGTCGGCGTCCAGAACGCCGCAGTGGTAGCCGCGGCGGGCCATGGCGCAGGCCAGTAGGGCACTGGTCATGCTCTTGCCAACGCCGCCCTTGCCGGATACAACGCCGATGACCTTTTTGACGCTGCTGTTGGGGTTGGGTGCGTCGTGCTGAGGCGCGGCATTGCGGGAAGAACATGCTGCTCCGCAGCTGGAGCAGTCATGGGTGCATTCTTCGCTCATTCTCTCGTTGCGCACTCCGGCGGCGTTGCCGTAGGGGAATGCGCTTCCTCCTTGCATTTTGTATCAAAGGGCGCGAACCGCCCTTGTGTGACCAACACATATCATACCATAAAAGTGGGAGAGAAACAACCCACGACGCCGCTCATCTTTTGCAAAGCGCATAAACGGGCTGTTTTGCCGCATACAGTAAACAAAACCTCCCCGTTTGTGCATTGGCGGGGAAAGGAGGCGCACCATGCGGCAGAGCTACCTGAAGAATGCGGCCCTGATGACCGGGGCGGATGTCCTGCTCCGGCTGGCAGGCATGGGGCTGCGCATTTATCTGGCCAATGCCCTGGGCGGTGAGGGAATGGGCCTGTACCAGCTGGTGCTGGCGGTGTACGCCCTGTTCGTTACGCTGGCCACGGCGGGCGTCTCGGTGGCGGCTACCCGCCTCATGGCCGAAGAGTTGAGCCGCGGCAGGGCCGAAGCCCGGGGAATGCTGGCGCGGCTGCTGGCAGCGGGCCTTGGGCTGGGGACCTTTGCCATGGCGGCGCAGTTCGGGCTGGCAGGATTGGCGGCTGCCTGGTGGCTGGGAGATGCCCGGGCCGCGGGCGCTCTGCGGGCGGCAGCATTCGGGATGCCCTGGATGGCCGTCTCGGCGGTGCTGCGGGGGTTCTTCATCGCCCGGCGGCGGGTGGAGCCCAACGTGCTCAGCCAGCTGGCGGAACAGACCGTCCGCATCGGGGTCGTCTATGTGGTGTTGGAGCAGGGGATCTTACGGGGCTGGGATCACGGCCGAAAGTGCACCGCGGTGCTGGCGGCCACGGCCCTGAGCGAGGCAGTCTCGGCCTGTATGATGCTCCTGTTCTACCACCGGGAGGCCCGGCGCTGCTTTGCCGGGGAAAAGGCCCGGCGCCCCCGTGACCCGGCCCGACGGCTCTGGGACATCCTGTGGCCGGTGGAGGGCGGGCGGTGCCTTGCCAGCGCCCTGCACACGGCGGAGAACATGCTGGTGCCCGCCTGCCTTGCCCTTGCACTGGGGGCTGAGGGCGGACGCGACGCCGCCGTGGCCCAGTATGGCAGCCTGAAAGGGATGGCGCTGCCCCTGCTGACGTTTCCGTTTGGCCTGCTGGGCAGCCTCTCCGTCCTGCTGATGCCGGAGATCACGCAGGCCCACATCCGGGGCGAGACGGCCCGCCTGCAGGCCCTCATTGACCGGATGCTGCGGCTGACCGGGTATTTCTCCGCCCTGGCCGGGGCGGTGTTCTGGGTGCTGGGCTGTCCGCTGGCCCAGACGCTCTACCACAGCCCGGAGGCGGGCTTCTATTTGGAGGTACTTGGCCCGGCCATGCCGCTGCTCTATTTTGAGAGTATGGTGGACGGTGCCATGAAAGGGATGGGGGAGCAGAAAGCGGCGTTCCGCTACAGCGTGTGGGACTCGATCTTGCGGATCGTGGGCGTGGTGCTTCTGCTGCCCCGGTATGGGATGCCGGGTTTCCTGTTTGTGATCCTGGTGTCCAGCTGCTACACCTGCCTTGCCAACACCGGGCGGCTGCTTGCCAGCAGTGAGACAAAGCCCCGGCTCTGGCGCTGGCTGGGGGCCCCGATGCTGGCTTCTGCAGGGGCTGCAGCCGTGGGTGTGGCCCTGCGGCAGGGGCTGGCCGGGTGGTTTGCCGGAGCGCTTTTGCCGCGGCTGGGAGGGCTGGCTCTCTGCGCAGGCGGGATGAGCGCTGTCTATCTCGTGGCAGCCTGGCCGCTGGGCCTGGGAGAAGAGGTGCGGGCCGCGCTGGCAAAAAAGCACTGAGTGCCGGAAAAACAGAGCGGAAATGGAAATTTTCTGGACACCGGGGCGGGAAACGAGTATAATACAATGGATACCATGGAGGCCCAGTGCCTTTCGTGGAAGTTCCCGGAAGAAAAACGGTGCGGACAGGCTCTGCACTGATGCAAAAGAGGATTTATCTGTGAAAGAAAGAAAAAAACAGCCGCCGAAAGTGTTTGCCCGGCGCGCGTTCCTGTTCTTAGTGGATGCTGTCATCGTTACGTTCAGCTTTTACTTTGCCCTGCTCCTGCGGGCGGATGGTGCCGTGGAAGCCACCTGGTGGCCCCATAACCGAGCCTTGCTCTACCACAACCTGCCCTGGATCGTGGCCGTGTACCTCGTCTGCTTTCTGGCAGGGGGGCTCTACTCCATCCTGTGGAAGTATGCAGGGGAGCGTGACCTCATCCGGCTGGCCGGGATGATCGGCGTGCCCACCGTCATCGTCTATCTGGTCAACCGCACCCTCATCCATGGCGTGCTCTTCAATTCGGCCAATGTTATGGCCTCCGTCTTCATCTTTTTGCTGGTGGGCGGCAGCCGCCTGGCATGGCGGCTCTTCCTGAACCACCCGCTGGGGGAGCGGCTGCGGGGCAACACCAACAAGGACCCCAACCGCCCGGTGATGATCGTGGGCGCGGGCGAGGCCGGCAACTGGGCCATCAATGTTTGCAAGACCAACGACCTCTACGGTCACCCGGTGGTGGCGGTGGACGATGACCCCGCCAAGCTCAACCAGACCATCCACGGCGTGCCGGTCAAGGGCACGCTGGAAGAGATTCCCGCCCTGTGCGAGAAGTACAACATCCAGGGCATCATCATTGCCATCCCCACCCTGAAAGGCAGCCGCCTGAACCATGTCATCGACCTCTGTGTTTCCACCCACTGTGCCGTGCAGATCCTGAGCGACCCGCAGCTGGTGGGAGCCAACGCGCCGGGGCAGGGGGCGTTCCGTGAGCTGAACACGGCGGACTTTCTCTCCCGCGAGGAGGTCACGCTGGACACCGCCAAAATTTCCGGCTACCTCACGGGCAAGACCGTGCTGGTCACGGGCGGCGGCGGTTCCATCGGCAGTGAGCTCTGCCGCCAGGTGATGAAATTCCACCCGGGCAAGCTGCTCATCTTTGATATCTATGAGAACTGTGCCTACGAGCTCCAGATGGAGCTCCAGCAGAAGTATGGCCGGGACATCCCCGTGACCGTGCTGGTGGGCTCCATCCGGGACAAAAAGCGGCTGGACGAGGTGTTTGAGACCTACCACCCCACGGTGGTCTTCCACGCGGCAGCCCACAAGCATGTGCCGCTGATGGAGGTCAGCCCGGCGGAAGCCGTCAAGAACAACGTGCTGGGCACCAAGAACCTGCTGGTGAGTGCCAGCGAGCACGGTGTGGAGCGCTTGGTGCAGCTCTCCACCGACAAAGCGGTCAACCCCACCAGCGTCATGGGCTGCACCAAGCGCATCTGCGAAATGCTCATCCAGACCTTTGCGGGCAACACCGACATGAAGTGTGTGGCCGTCCGCTTTGGCAATGTGCTGGGCAGCCATGGCAGCGTCATCCCGCTGTTTGAGGCACAGATCAAAAAGGGCGGCCCCGTCACCCTGACCGACCCCAACATCGAGCGCTACTTTATGACCATCCCCGAGGCAGCCCAGCTGGTGCTGCAGGCGGGGGCACTGGCCGAGAGCGGCAGCATCTATGTGCTGGACATGGGCGAACCCGTCAAGATCATGGACCTTGCCAAGCAGCTGATCCGGTTCTATGGCTATGAGCCGGGCGTGAACATGGACATCAAGATCGTTGGCCTCCGCCCGGGCGAAAAGCTCTACGAAGAGCTGATGATGGATGAGGAGCAGGACAAAATGCGCCGCACCCAGCACAACAAAATTTTTGTGGCCTCGCCCCGCAGCATCGACCTGGCCCAGTTCTACGGCCAGCTGCAGGAGCTGGAAGCCGCGGCCGAGCACAACGACGAGGGCGTGGTGAAACAGCTGGCCAAGATGATCCCCACCTTTACCCCGACGCGGGAAAACCTCAAGCTGTAAAAATGCTGAAACACGGGCATTGGGCCCGCTGTTACCCATAAAATGAGAGGGATGTATATTATGGAAAAGAAACCGTTTCTGACCGAGGCCATGGCCCAGGAGATCATCCAGGACGTGCCCACGCCGTTCCATGTCTACGATGAAAAAGGCATCCGTGAGAATGCCCGCCGCATCAACAAGGCGTTCAGCTGGAACAAAGGTTTCCGGGAGTATTTCGCCGTCAAGGCTCTGCCCAACCCGGTCATTCTGCAGATTTTAAAGGAAGAGGGCTGCGGTGTGGACTGCTCCTCCCTGACCGAGCTGATGCTCAGCGAGGCTTGCGGTTTTACCGGCAGCGACATCATGTTCTCCTCCAACCAGACTCCCGTGGAGGATATGAAGAAGGCCTACGAGCTGGGTGCCTACATCAACCTGGACGACGCCACCATGGTGGAGTTCCTGGAGCGGGTGGCAGGCGTGCCCGAGAACATCTTCTGCCGCTACAATCCGGGCGGCACTTTCAGTCTGGGCGAGAGCGAAGAGGGCTTTCAGGTCATGGACAAGCCCGGCGACGCCAAGTATGGCATGACCGAGGAGCAGATGATCGACAGCTATAAGAAGCTGGCCGCCAAGGGTGCCAAGAACTTCGGCATCCATGCATTCCTCGCCTCCAATACCATTTCGGATGAATACTATCCTGAGCTGGCCGCCATCCTGTTCCAGCTGGCGGTCCGGGTGCAGAAAGCCACCGGCGTGCACATTGCCTATATCAACCTGTCCGGCGGCGTGGGCATCCCGTACCGCCCCGACCAGACCGAGAATGACATCATGGCCATCGGCGAGGGCGTCCGGAAGAAGTTTGAAGAGATCCTCGTCCCCGCAGGCATGGGCGATGTGGCCATCTTTACCGAGATGGGCCGCTTTACCACCGGCCCTTACGGCGCTCTGGTGGCAACGGCCATCCACGAGAAGCACATCTATAAGGAATACATCGGTCTGGACGCCTGCGCGGCCAATCTGATGCGTCCCGCCATGTATGGCGCATACCATCACATCACCGTGCTGGGCAAGGAAGACGCTCCCTGCGACCACAAGTACGATGTGGTGGGCGGCCTGTGCGAGAACAACGATAAATTCGCCGTTGACCGGATGCTGCCCAAGATCGACATCGGAGATATCATCTACATCCACGATACCGGCGCGCACGGCTCTGCCATGGGCTATAATTACAACGGCAAGCTGCGCAGTGCCGAGGTCCTGCTCTGCGAGGACGGCTCTCACCGCCTCATCCGCCGCGCCGAGACCCCGCGTGACTACTTTGCAACGCTGGATTTCCTGCCCGCCATGAAGTCTCTGTTTGAGGACTAAAATCACACAAAACAGCGAGGTACAACATGTTCTTTGGCTTTCAGCTCACCTGCGGCCTGATGCTGGTCTTTTACGGCTACTCGGTCATGAAAAATCCCCGTGTCTGGGGCGACCAGGGCCGTCAGGCCGTCAAGGCCGAAAACTTCCCGGAATACTGTCGCCAGAACGGTCTGTTTTTCCTCAAGGCGGGCTTCCTCATGGCCCTGATCGGGGCGCTGGACGCACTGTTTACCCTGAGTGCACTGCTGTACCTGCTGCTGTACGTTTTTGGGCTGGCGTTTGCGTTCTATCCGCTTACCCGCTGGTGTAAGGCCAACGAGGGATTCTCCTGGCCCTGGCCCCGCGTGGAAAGCGAGAAAAAGCGGATCAAGAAGCTGCGCGAAGAGCAGGAAAAAGAAAATAAATAACCACAGCAACGAAAAAGGCACTCCCGGGGGAGTGCCTTTTTCGTTATGCTGGTTTGTAGTGCGCCTTGTCCGGAAATGCTGATAAAAACGCCTCAGGTGAAATCATACCGCGGCATGGTCTCCGGGTCACGGTACTCGTGCTTCTCGTAGTAGCCGATGAGCGTTCCGTCCTCGTCCCGCAGGGCGACCATGTAGACGTCCTTGTTCTGTTTCTCGTTGTGGTAGGTATAGATGAGATTATGCTCCGGGCTGGCGGCAAACCAGTCCACGACCGTTTGGATCATCTCGTTGGAGTGGGCGTTGTGGCAGTTGGCAAGGCTCCGGCCCACCAGTGCGGCCCCGCCGTGCTTGGCATAGCTGCGGATGGCGGCAGGGTTCATGTAGAGGATGGTATGGTCCAGACCGCAAAGGACGATGGAAGCTCTGTCCTGATCGAGGACGCTTTTAAAATAGGGGTTCAGGTTCATGTCAATGACTCCTTTCCGTGGAGGGGGCTTCCGGCTTTGCCTTGTCCAGCGCATCAAACTGCTTGACGATCTGCGGGTCTTTCAGTTTGATGACTTTGCCGGAGAGGTAGTGCAGGGTGTTTTCTTCCGGAATATCGAGGAAGCTGATCCGCACGGCGCACAAAGCCTGCGTTTTTGCCCCGGTACGCTCGTTCATCTTCCGGTTGCCGTACTTGATGTCACCCAGCACCGGTTTGCCAAGGTAGGCGAGATGGGCGCGGATCTGGTGAGTGCGGCCCGTGATGAGCCCGATCTTGCAGAGGGCAAATGGCCCGGCGGTGCGCAGCACATCCACGTCCGTGATGATCTGCTTGCGGCGCTCGTCCTGTGACTGGTGGGCGTGGATGCTCACCTTGTTGTTCTTCTCGTCGTGCTCCCACCAGGCGGTAAACCGGCCGCTCTGGGGGATGCCCACCGTGATGGTATAGTACTCTTTCTTGAGCAGGTCCGTGCGGATGATCTCGTTCATGTCCCGCAGGGCGGCGTAGCTCTTGGCGGCAATCACAAGGCCCTCAGTGCCCCGGTCCAGCCGGTTGCAGATGCCGGGTTTGAAGCGGTTCTCGCCGCTGGGGTCGTACTCGCCTTTCTGGGCCAGATACTGGGTAAAGGCGTCCACCAGGTTGGCGTCGCCAGTGCGGTCGCTGTGGCAGAGCAGGTGAGTGGGCTTGTACAGCACCGCAATGTTCTCATCCTCATAGATGACGGTCACTTTGGGCTGGTTTTGCTGCTTTTTGGGCGGCTTCTTTGCGGCGGGCTTGGCCCCCTCCGGCGGAAAAAACTCATCGTTGATGTACAGCTCAATGAGGTCTCCGGCCTGGATGCGGTCTTCCGGGGCTCCTTTTTTGCCGTTGACCTTGATCCGCTTGTTGCGGAAGCTCTTGTAGAGCAGGCTGGTGGGGAGATCGCGGGTCACGCTCTGGACAAAGCGGGAGAGGCGGACGCCCTCATCGTTGGCGGTGGCAGTGTATTGTTTCATGAATTTGGTTCCTTTATTTTCAGAGATGAAATGGTACTTTTGATTTTTATACAACTATAATACAACGCCCGGCGGGCTCTGGCAAGGAAATTTTGCGGGTAAGGCTTGTCTTTTGCCGAAAATGCGGTACGATAGAAGCAGCAATCCAGAGAAAAGGAGAACGAACCATGGCTGCAGAAAACAACCTCCATCAGGGGCACCGCGAACGGATGCGGGAGCGCATTGCCCAGCAGGGCTTTGAGAGCCTGGCCGACCACGAGGCACTGGAAGTTCTCCTTTACCTGACGAACCCCCGCAAGAACACCAATGTCATGGCCCACGCCCTGCTCAAGCGGTTCGGCAGTTTCTCCCGGGTGCTGGACGCGGAGGAAGAGGAGCTGTGCAAAGTGGAGGGCGTGGGACCTGCCACGGCCCGGATGCTGCATCTCATGCCCGAAATCTGTAAATACTATACCCGCTGCCGTGCCAGTGAGGAAAACTGCCTGCGCACTACCGAGCAGCTGGCAGAGTTCTTAAAGAGCAAATTCCTGGGGGCAGACCGGGAACGGGCCCTGCTGATGGCGCTGGACAGCCGCAGCCGGGTGCGGGGCGCGTACTGGCTGCGGGAGGGCACCAGCAGCAAGGTCAGCTTTGAGATCAAGGACGTGGTGGCGGCGGCTCTTAAGGGCGGCACCGACAGCGTGGTGCTCTGCCACAACCACCCCAACGGGATGGCGATGCCTTCCCGGGAAGACCTGCAGGCCACGGAGAACATCGTCCGGGCGCTGGGGCTGGTCAAGATCCAGCTGCGGGATCATCTGATCCTGACGGAAACAGAATATTTTTCCATGCGGGAGGAGGGCCGTCTGCCGTTTTATGATTTTGAGAGCGGGCAGATGCTCCGTCCTTACTGAACAAATGGTTTACTTTATAAAATAATTGTGGTATAATCACGGAGAAGAAAACAACTAATTGTGGTTTTAGAGAGGAGAGAGGGCCGTGGCAGAGCAGACGTTTCAGCTGGTGTCCAATTATCAGCCCACGGGTGATCAGCCCCAGGCCATCGCGCGGCTGGTGGAGGGCGTGGAGCGGGGAGACCGCTGCCAGACCCTGCTGGGCGTTACCGGAAGCGGCAAGACCTTTACCATGGCCAACGTCATTGCAAAATGCAACCGCCCCACGCTGGTGCTGGCCCACAACAAAACACTGGCGGCCCAGCTGTGCACCGAGTTCCGCTCGTTTTTCCCGGAAAACGCGGTGGAGTATTTTGTCTCCTACTACGACTACTACCAGCCGGAGGCCTATATCCCCAGCACGGATACCTATATCGAGAAAGACAGCGCCATCAACGACGAGATCGACCGCCTGCGCCACTCGGCCACGGCGGCACTTTCAGAGCGGCGGGACGTTATCATTGTGGCGTCGGTGTCCTGCATCTACTCGCTGGGCGATCCCATCGACTACCGCAGCATGGTCATCAGCCTCCGCCCCGGCATGGAGCTGGAGCGGGACGAGCTCTGCCGGCGGCTGGTCAACCTGCAATATGAGCGGAACGACATCAACTTTATCCGCAACAAATTCCGCGTCCACGGCGACACGGTGGATATCTACCTGGCCTATATGAGCGACCTGGCCATCCGGGTGGAGTTCTTTGGGGATGAGATCGACCGCATCCTCGAATTCAACCCGGTGACGGGTGCCAAACAGAACGTGGTCAAGCATGTGGCCATCTTCCCGGCCAGCCACTACATCGTCAGCGCCGAGAAAAAGGCTGCCGCCATTGAGAAGATCCGCGCGGAGTGCGATGCCCAGGTCAAGCAATTCACGGCGGAGGGCAAACTCATTGAGGCCCAGCGCATCCAGCAGCGGACGAATTACGACATTGAGATGCTGACGGAAGTGGGCATCTGCAAGGGCATCGAGAACTATTCGGCGGTCCTCTCGGGCCGTGCCCCGGGCAGTATGCCCACGACCCTGCTGGATTATTTCCCGGAGGATTTTCTGCTGTTTGTGGATGAGAGCCATGTCACCCTGCCCCAGGTGCGGGCCATGTACGGCGGCGACTACGCCCGCAAGAAAACGCTGGTGGAGTATGGCTTCCGCCTGCCCTCGGCGTTTGACAACCGCCCGCTGAAGTTTGAGGAAGTGGAGTCCAAGCTCAACCAGATGATCTTTGTCTCGGCCACCCCGGGCGAGTATGAGCGCCAGAACAGCACCCAGGTGGCCCAGCAGGTCATCCGGCCCACCGGTCTGCTGGACCCGGTCATCTCGGTGCGCCCGGTGGAGGGGCAGGTGACCGACCTGCTGGGTGAGATCAATGCCCGGATCGAGCGCCAGGAGCGGGTGCTTGTGACCACCCTGACCAAGAAGATGGCCGAGGACCTGACGGATTACTTCACCGAGCAGGGCATCAAAGTCAAATATATGCACCACGAGGTGGATACTTTTGAGCGAATGGAGATCATCAAAGACCTGCGCCTTGGCTCCATCGACGTGGTGGTGGGCATCAACCTCCTGCGTGAGGGTCTGGACCTGCCCGAGGTGAGCCTGGTTGCCATCCTTGACGCGGACAAAGAGGGATTTCTCCGCAGCGAGACCAGCCTGATTCAGACCATTGGCCGCGCGGCCCGCAACGCCGAGGGCCTTGTCATTATGTACGCGGACGAGATCACCGACAGCATGGACCGCGCCATTACCGAGACAGAGCGCCGCCGCGCCATCCAGATGGCCTATAACAAGGAACACGGCATCGTGCCCAAAACCATCGTCAAGGCCATCCCGGACAGCATTGAGATCAGCGATAAGGCCGAGAACGCCAAAATGAATACCCGCCGGATGGGCAAACTGGAGCGGGAGGCCGCCATTGACCGCCTGACCCGGGAGATGAAAGAGGCGGCCAAGCTGTTGGAGTTTGAGCACGCGGCGTTCCTGCGTGACCAGATCGACCGCCTGCGCCGGGGCGAGAACCCCACGGCAGATTCGTCAGCCGAACAGGAGCGGAAGCAGAACCACGCACAGACACAGAGAAGAGGGAGAAAATACCTTGGCAAACGATAAAATCATCATCAAAGGGGCCCGGGAGCACAACCTGAAAAATGTCAGTCTGACCCTCCCGCGGGAAAAGCTCATCGTCATGACCGGCCTGTCCGGCTCGGGCAAGTCCAGCCTGGCCTTTGATACCATTTACGCCGACGGCCAGCGCCGCTATGTCGAGAGCCTTTCCAGCTATGCCCGGATGTTCCTGGGCCGGATGGATAAGCCCGATGTGGACGAGATCACCGGCCTGTCTCCGGCCATTTCCATCGACCAGAAGACCACCAGCCACAACCCCCGTTCCACGGTGGGCACGGTGACCGAAATTTATGATTACCTCCGTCTGCTGTATGCCCGCATCGGCATCCCACACTGCCCGGTCTGCGGCAGGGTCATCAGCCAGCAGACCGTGGACGAGATGGTGGACGCCGTGCTCAAGCTGGAAGAGGGGACAAAGTTCCAGGTGCTGGCTCCGGTCGTCCGCCAGCGCAAGGGCACCCAGCAGAAAGAACTGGACGCCGCCCGGCGGGGCGGCTATTCCCGCGTCCGGATCGACGGCAACCTCTATGATCTGGACGAGGAGATCAGCCTGGAAAAGAACGTCAAGCACACCGTGGAGATCGTGGTGGACCGTCTTGCCATCCGCAAGGGCATCCGGGGCCGTCTGGCGGACTCGCTGGAGACAGCTCTGGCGCTGACGGGCGGCATCGCCGAGGTGGATGTCATCGGCGGCGAGTGCATGACGTTCAGCCAGAACTTTGCCTGCCCGGAGCACGGCATTTCCATCAGCGACCTTTCGCCCCGCCTGTTCTCGTTCAACAACCCGCTGGGTGCCTGTGAGAAGTGTACAGGTCTGGGCACTTTCATGCGGGTGGATGAGGAACGCATCCTGCCCAACCGCAATCTCTCCATCCGGGAGGGGGCCGTCAAGGCCAGCGGCTGGTACTATGCCGAGGGCTCTGTGGCGGAGATGTATTATCTGGGCCTTGGCAAAAAGTACGGTTTCACGCTGGACACGCCCATCAAAGAGATGAGCACCGAGGCGATCAACGCCCTGCTCTACGGCACCAACGGCGAAAAAATCGAAATGCACCGCACCAATGAGTTTGGCAGCGGCGTCTACCATAATACGTTTGAGGGCATCGTGGAGAACCTGGAACGCCGCTTCCGGGAGACCAACAGCGAGTGGATGAAAGAGGAGATCGGCAGCTTCATGTCCGGTGTGGAGTGCCCGGACTGCCACGGCAAGCGCCTCAAGCCCATCGTGCTGGCGGTGACCATCGGTGGCAAGAACATCAGCGATTTCTGCGAAATGTCCATCCGGGATGAGCTGAACTTCATTGCGGAAAATGAACCGAACCTGACGGAGAAGCAGAAACAGATCGGCGGCCAGATTCTCAAAGAGATCAAAAACCGGCTGCAGTTTTTGCAGAGCGTCGGTCTGGATTATCTCACCCTGGCCCGCGCGGCAGGCACTCTGTCCGGCGGCGAGAGCCAGCGCATCCGCCTGACGACCCAGATCGGCAGCGCCCTTTCCGGCGTGCTCTATGTGCTGGACGAGCCCTCCATCGGCCTCCATCAGCGGGACAACAACAAGCTCATTGCCACCCTGAAAAACCTGCGGGACCTGGGCAATACGGTCATCGTGGTGGAGCACGACGAGGATACCATGCGCAGTGCGGATTATATTGTGGATGTGGGCCCCGGCGCGGGCGTCCACGGCGGCGAGATCGTGGCGGCTGGCAGTGTGAAAGACATCTGCAAGGCCAAGCGGAGCATTACCGGCGACTATCTCTCGGGCCGTAAGCGCATTGCGGTCCCGGAGACCCGCCGCACCGGAAACGGCAACTTCCTCACGGTGAAAGGTGCACGGGAGAACAACCTGCGCAACATTGACGTGAAGTTCCCGCTGGGCGAGTTCATCTGCGTCACCGGCATTTCCGGCTCAGGCAAATCCAGCCTCATCAACGAGATCCTGTACAAGACGCTGGCCTGTGAGCTGAACGGAGCCCGCAGCCGGGCCGGAAAGTGCGATGGGGTAGAGGGGCTGGAGTTTGTCGATAAGGTCATTGGCATCGACCAGCAGCCCATCGGCCGCACGCCCCGCTCTAACCCGGCAACCTACACGGGCGTCTTCAACGATATCCGCACGGTCTTTTCCCAGACGCAGGACGCCAAGATGCGGGGCTATGGCCCGGGCCGGTTCAGCTTCAACGTCAAGGGCGGCCGCTGCGAGGCCTGTGAGGGCAACGGTATCCTGCAGATCGAGATGCACTTCCTGCCGGACGTCTACGTCCCCTGTGAGGTCTGCAAGGGCGCCCGCTACAACCGCGAGACGCTGGAAGTAAAGTATAAGGAAAAGACCATCTCTGACGTGCTGAACATGACGGTGGAGGAGGCTGTGGTCTTCTTTGCCAACCAGCCCAAGATCGCCCGGAAATTACAGACTCTGTTGGACGTGGGCCTTGGTTATGTGACCCTGGGCCAGAGCGCTACCACTCTCTCTGGCGGCGAGGCGCAGCGTGTCAAGCTGGCCAATGAGCTGGCCCGCCGCAGCACCGGAAAGACAGTCTATATCCTCGATGAGCCCACCACCGGCCTCCACATTGCGGATGTCCACCGCCTCATTGAGGTGCTGCAGAAGCTGGTGGACGCGGGCAATACCGTCATTGTCATCGAGCACAACCTCGACCTCATCAAGTGCGCCGACCATATCATTGATCTGGGCCCCGAGGGCGGCAGTGCCGGCGGCCTCATCGTGGCCGAGGGTACCCCGGAAGAGGTGGCTGCAGTGCCAGAGAGCTTTACCGGCCAGTACCTGAAACCGCTGCTGGAAAAAGACAAACAGCTCCGTGCCGCAGAGGCAGAAAAATAATTGTGCGCACAAACGCCAAAAACCATACTTTTGCAAAAAAGTGGGAGAAAAATTTGGGAAAGTGGTTGACAAAAGGCCGCTCCATGCGTATAATAGCTCATGTCGCCACGCTTCGGTAGGGAAGCGGAGCGCGATATCCGGGTGTAGCGCAGTTTTGGTAGCGCGCTTGAATGGGGTTCAAGAGGCCGTGAGTTCGATTCTCGCCACTCGGACCAAATAAAAACGATCCGAACGGTTTCTCGCAAGGGGAGCGGTTCGGATTGTTGCTATGGGCCTATAGCTCAGTTGGGAGAGCGTTCGGTTCGCATCCGAGAGGTCAAGGGTTCGAATCCCTCTAGGTCCACTTTTAGCAGCAGCGTAATTTTAACGCTGCTGCTTTTCTTTTGCATGTGCATAGGTCACACGCTGGCTTTTGGACCTAGAGGGATTCGAACAGCACGGCCCTGCCGCAGGCAGGGCAAGCAATCAGCCCGGTGGGCTGTTGCAATCGCTGTAAAAAGTAAGCCCCGGAAGATCACTTCCTCCAAAAAACCAACGCAGAGCATATGGCGCGGTTTGTGGGCGGCGACCCGGAGCATAAAGTGTCTCTGCTGATGGACCATACCTGCCGTCCCGGCGACGTAGCCGACCCGTGGTATACCGGGGACTTCGAGGCTACATGGCAGGACGTGCTGGAGGGCTGTATGGCACTGCTGGAAGAACTGCGCTGACAGGAGAATTTCATGACAGAACGTTATTGCGAGGGTGAGCGATTTTCCGACCTGTCGTTCACCGAGGAGACTTTTGAGGACTGCCGCCTGAATGAAGTCGAGTGGGCATCGCTGATGCCGAGCCGGGCTTTCCTGGACCCCATCCATACACTGAAAGGGCGCAGCCTGAAATGAAAACTGAAAAATCATTCCGCCCGGACCGGATCGGCACGTATTTTCGGGTCGAGTGGCGGCCGCTGGCATTTGTGACGATTTCGGGCCTGGTGTATAACATCGGCCTGCTGGCGACGCCATGGTTTGAGGGCCGGCTGACCCAGTGCCTGGCCGATATTCTGGGCGGCAGTGAGACCGCTGCCCAGATGGCAATGCTGGTGTTGGCTTATATCCTCGTCACCCTGCTGGTGCAGGCGGCGCGGTTCATCAAACGTTTTTATGTCCGCCGGTTTGCCAACAACATCAACCGCCGGATGAAAGGCATCCTGTACGCCAATCTGGTGCGGCAGAGCCGTGCCGCGCTGGAAAAAGAGGGTGCCGGTGAGCTGATGACCAAAGCCATCTCCGATGTGGACGACTGCGTGGAGGGAATGCGGAAATTCACCACCGAGGTGTTCGATACCGGTGTGGCGCTGGCGGGCTATGCAGTCATGCTGCTGGTGTACGACTGGCGGCTGGCCATCCTGAGCCTGCTGTTCACGCCGTTTTCCTATGTCTGTGCCGCATGGATGAAAAAGCCTGTGCAGCGCGCCGGTGCGGCCTATAAAAAAGCGGCGGGCGCTCTGGGCAGTGCCACGCTGGACCGTGCCCAGAACGCGGTCACTTACCGCATTTACGGCTGCGAGGACGCCCGGGTGGAGAAATACGAAGACGCCCTGAACCGCTATGAAAAAACGGCGGTACGCAACAACGTGTGGCAGTCGGCTCTGCCGCCGCTGTATCTGGCAGCGTCGGAGGCAGGCGCGCTGTTCATCCTGTGGTTCGGTGCAAAAAACGTGCTGGGCACCGGATGGAGAGCCTGGGATATTGCGGCGTTTACCACGTTCCTGTCCTGCTTTACCAAGCTGGTGGTCAAATCCTCCAAGGTGGCAAAACTGTTCAACTCGGTGCAGAAAGCCGAGGTCTCCTGGAAGCGCATCAAGCCGCTGATGAAGAACCCGGAGCAGCTGGATGCGCTCAACGTTCCGGCAGCAGAAGACGTCACGCTGAAAGACCTCTCATTTGCTTACGGGGAAGAGCCCGTCTTTACCGGCCTGAGCCTGACGGCCCACCCGGGTGAAATCATCGGTGTGACCGGCCCCGTTGCCTGCGGCAAATCCACGTTTGGCCGGGTCTTCCTCTGTGAGGCCCCCTACGGCGGCTCGGCCCGCTTTGGCGGCAAAGAATTTTCCGCCCTGACTCCGCGGAAGCTCTCGGCCACGGTCGGTTACCTGGGCCATGACCCGGAGCTCAGCGCCGATACGGTGCAGAACAACGTTCTCTGCGGCAGTGAGCAGGATGCCATGCCGTATCTGGCAGCGGCAGCCCTGAAAGACGAAGTAAACGCCATGGAAAATGGTCTGGAAACGGTCATCGGGCCCAGCGGCGCCCGCCTTTCCGGCGGTCAGGCGCAGCGCCTGGCTCTGGCCCGGACGCTGGCCCATCCGCGCCCGGTGCTGGTTCTGGACGACCCGTTCTCGGCCCTGGACCGCAGTACCGAGGATACGGTGTTTGCAGACCTGCAGGCGTATGCCAAGGACAAGGTCGTGTTCTTCATCTCGCACCGTCTGTATCACTTCCCGCGGATGCAGAAGATCATCTTCATGGACGGCGGCAAAACGACGGTCGGCACCCATGAGGAACTGATGGCGTCGGCCCCGGTCTACCGTCAGTTGTACGAAAGCCAGACCGGTCAGAAAGGAGATGAGACCGCATGAAAAAACGGACAAACGGCGTGTTTTCCGCCATCCGGATGGCGGCGGTGTCGCATCATCTCCTAACTGTGGGCACCATCCTCTGTGTGGCAGCTTCGGTAGTGGCCTCGCTGCTCCCGCCGCTGCTGCTGGCCCGTATCATCGACGGCCTGACCGCGGGCATCCCTCTGACATTTGTGGCGGTGCTGCTCTACTTTGGCAGCCTCGCGCTGGAGGGCGTGCTCTCCTCGGCGCAGGAGAGCCTGCTGGTGCTGTTTGGTCAGAAAATGACCCACGCGCTGCGCTCGGAAATGTCCCAGAAGCTGACCCGGCTGCCCGCCAGTACGCTGGTGGGCCAGAATCCCGGTGAGGTGGCCGCCCGCTTTTCGGGCGATGTGGACACCGTGGAAGCGCTGTTCACCTCCGGCATCATCAGCATGGTGGCGGATGCCTGCCGGATCCTCTCCATCATGGCGGTCATTGCCGTAAAAAACACCGGCCTTGCACTGATCCTGCTGCTGGTGCTGCCTTTGTTTGCTGTGTTTACCCGCCATGTGCAGAAACGGATGCTGGCCGCCCAGCTGGATCATCGCCGCGCCGTGGCCGCTGTCTCCGGTCAGGTGCCGGAAACGCTCCACAACATCCGCACCATCCGGGCGCTGGGGCTGGAAACCTACAGGGAACGCCGTTATGACCGGTGCATCGGCGACAGCTACGCCGCCATGGAACGCACCAATTTCTACGACGCCGTTTATTCGCCGGTGGTACTGGTGCTGAACGCCGTGGTCGTGGGCATCGTGATGTTCCTTTCCGCTTCCGGCAATGCCACGATCCTGACATTGTTTGGCATGTCGGTAGGCACCTCGGTGGCTGTCATCAACTACATCTCCCGTATTTTTGCCCCCATTGAGAGCCTTGGCGTGGAGATCCAGACCATTCAGTCGGCGATGGCAGGCGTCAAGCGGATTGATGCATTCCTTAACCAGCCGGAGCGCGCCATCCCCGCCGCGCGGGAAAAGGCCGCGCGGGGCGACGTGGGATTCTCCCATGTGACGTTTGGTTATGGTGAAAAGCATGTCCTGAACGATTTCTCCATGACGGTCAAACAGGGCGAGCAGGTCACGCTCATTGGCCGGACGGGTGCCGGAAAAAGCACCGTGTTCAAACTTCTGCTGGGTCTGTACCAGCCGGAGTCCGGGGCGGTCACCATTGGGGGTGTGAATGTTTCGGACATCACGGATCAGGAGCGCCGTACCTGCATTGGCTGTGTGGAGCAGCATTTCTCCCGGGTGCCGGGCACGGTGCTGGAGCAGATCACTCTGGGCGACCCGCAGATCACCGAGGAGATGGCAAAAAAGGCCGCCCGGCTTGTCGGCATGGAGGCCGCGATTCAGACCCTGCCTGACGGCTATGACACCGTCTGCACCGACGGCATGTTCTCTCAGGGCGAGTGGCAGCTGCTGTCCATTGCCCGGGCTGCAGCGGCAGACCCGGCGGTGCTGCTGCTGGATGAGATCACGGCCAACCTCGATGCTGAGACGGAAGCCCGTGTTCTGGAAGCACTGCGCCGCGCCTCTGCGGGCCGCACCGTGCTCTCCGTTTCCCACCGCGTTTATGAAAATCTCGGCGGCCGGACCCCACGCGGGATTTCCGGGAGGTGTACCGGGGAAGGGAGATCTTCAAGCCGCAGAATCAGGCTTGCACAGCCCGGCCCGGATGCGCTATACTACCCTTGAGGTGATAACCATGCGCAGGAAATTCTGGCTGCTGGCGGCGGTCTGCCTGCTGGTCTGCCTGCTGGCGGGCTGCGGGAGCAAAGAACAGACCGTCACGCCGGATTTTGTGCTGACCTATGCGGACAACCAGCCCGCTGATTACCCCACCACCCAGGGCGCGGAGCGGTTTGCGGCGCTGGTCAAAGAGCGCACCGGGGGCAAGGTGGTCATTCAGGTCAAGTCCGGCGGGGAATACGGCACGGAGCAGGAAGTCTGGCAGCAGCTGTCCATTGGCGGCATTGATTTTGCCCGGCTCTCCCTCTCGGTGCTGGCAGCTGACCTGCCCAAGCTGAATGTGCTCCAGCTGCCCTGCCTTTATGAGGATGCCGCCCACATGTGGCGGGTGCTGGACGGGCCCATTGGGGAAGAGTTTCTGCGGGTGTTTGCAGAGCGGGATATGGTGGGCCTGAGCTGGTACGACGCGGGTGCTCGCTCGTTCTACTCCGACAAGTCCCTCCGCAGCCTGGAAGACCTGCAGGGCATGACCATCCGGGTGCAGGACGCTAATGTGGTCATTGATATGGTCAAGCTGCTGGGCGGTGACCCCGTGACACTGGCCTACAGTGATGTCTATGCCGCCTTTGAAACGGATAAAATTGATGCGGCCGAGAACAACTGGCCTGCCTACCTGGCCATGGAACACTACAAGGTGGCCCGGTATTATCTGGTGGACGAGCACAGCCGTGTGCCGGAAATTCAGCTGGCCAGCGGCAAGACCTGGGCAAAGCTGCCGGATGAATACCGCAGTGTCCTCCGGGAGTGTGCCCGGGAGTCCGCCCGGTATGAGCGGGAACTCTGGACCCAGCAGGAGGCCGCCGCCCGCAAGACGGTACTGGCTGCGGGCTGCCGGGAGATTCAGCTCTCGGACGAGGAAAAGGAACGCTTCCGCGAGCTGGTTCAGCCGCTGTATGAAAAATACGCCGGGCCGTATCTCGAACTGGTAAAGAAGATTCAACAAGGGTAAACGAAAAGGCTCTCTCTGCCGCGGCAGAAAGAGCCTTTTAAAAGATTGTTTTATGCCACCAGGCACCACAGCGGGGTGGTGATGAGGGAGAGCGCCGTGGAAATGGCCGCGATGCAGGGATGCCGGATGGTCTTGAGGAGAACGGCTTTCCGGTGAGCACGCTTTTCTTCCGGAGTGGTGGGGGCAGCCCCGGCATCTTGCATAAAGTAGCTTACGCCCACTGACCACATGGCCATCCGCTGGGGGATGAGGAAGATGGAGGTGAGCATCAGGCCCTCAGCACCAAAGATGCCCTCCGTGATCCTTCTCCTCACTTTTGGACGCGGCCCCGTGTGTTGAGATTCTGATTCAAAGTATAAAAAATTCTTTGCCGCAAATCAAGGCTTTCACCATGCAACTTCCGGAGAAATGGTATGAAAGAACGGCATGATGTGCCCGCAAACGCCCCAAAAGCGGGTGTCTGGAGCGAAACTGCGGATTTCTCGGAAAACTTTCACAAAAGATGTCGCTTTTCTTTGGCAGATGTGCTATACTAACAATATCTATCAACCATTTGTGAAACAGCAGGGAGGAGAACATTCATGCAGCATGAAACCGTGATCGTGCTGGACTTTGGCGGCCAGTACAATCAGCTGATCGCGCGCCGTGTCCGCGAGAACAATGTCTACTGTGAAATCTATTCCTATAAGACCGACCTTGCCACCATCAAGGCCAAGAATCCCAAGGGCATCATCCTTACGGGCGGCCCCAACAGCGTGTATCTGGAGGATTCGCCCACCATCGACCCCGAGATCTTCTCCTGGGGCGTGCCGGTGCTGGGAATCTGCTACGGCAGCCAGCTCATGATGCATCTGCTGGGCGGCCATGTCTGCCGCGCTCCGGAGCGTGAGTACGGCAAGACGGAAGTCTTTGTAGACAACAGCAGCAAGATGTTTGCGGACGTGCAGCCTTCCACCATCTGCTGGATGAGCCACAACGACTACATTGAGCAGGCAGCTCCGGACTTCAAGGTCACGGCGCACACCGTCAACTGCCCGGTGGCAGCTGCGGAAAACGAGGCCAAGGGCCTGTATGCTGTCCAGTTCCACCCGGAGGTGCTCCACACCGCTGAGGGCAAGAAGATGCTCCGCAACTTTGTGTACAATGTCTGCGGCTGCGTCGGCGACTGGAAGATGGACTCTTTTGTGGAGCACAATGTGCAAGCTCTGCGGGAGAAGATCGGCAGCGGAAAAGTGCTCTGCGCCCTGTCCGGCGGTGTCGATTCCTCCGTGCTGGCTGCCATGCTGGCCAAGGCCATCGGCAAGCAGCTGACCTGCGTCTTTGTGGACCACGGCCTGCTGCGCAAAAACGAGAAAGAGGAAGTCTGTGCCGTCTTTGGCCCGGGCAATGCCAACGGCTTTGATATCAACTTCATCTGCGTGGATGCCCGCGAGCGCTACTTCAGCAAGCTGGCAGGCGTCACCGAGCCGGAGCGCAAGCGGAAGATCATCGGCGAGGAGTTCATCCGTGTGTTCGAGGAAGAGGCCAAGAAGATCGGTAAGGTAGATTTCCTGGCACAGGGCACCATCTACCCGGATGTGGTCGAGAGCGGCCTGGGCGGCGAATCTGCCGTCATCAAGAGCCACCACAACGTTGGCGGCCTGCCCGACACCGTGGACTTCAAGGAGCTGGTGGAGCCCCTGCGCAACCTGTTCAAGGACGAAGTCCGTCAGGTTGGCCGTGAGCTGGGCCTGCCCGAGTATCTGGTGAGCCGTCAGCCGTTCCCCGGCCCCGGCCTGGGCATCCGCATCATCGGCGAAGTGACCCCCGAAAAGGTTGCCATCGTGCAGGATGCCGACGCCATCTGGCGCGAGGAAATCGCCAAGGCCGGCCTCGACAAGGAAATCAATCAGTATTACGCAGCTCTGACCAACATGCGCAGCGTGGGCGTCATGGGGGATGAACGCACCTATGATTACGCCGTGGCCCTGCGCGCCGTCACTACCACCGATTTCATGACCGCTGAGAGCTATAACATGCCCTGGGATGTCCTGGGTACTGTCACCAGCCGCATCGTCAATGAAGTCAAGCATGTCAACCGCGTCTTCTACGATTGCACCGGTAAACCGCCGGCAACGATCGAGCTCGAGTAATCTGCAAACCCTGAAAAGTATTGATGTAATGCAATATTTTGAGAGCCAAAAGGCTCTGTGATACTGCTTTGATACTATCAGGCGATTATTCATAAAGAGAGACATGAGAATGCCCTCTGAGAAACGGTAAGTTTTTCAGAGGGCATTTTTGTGTCTTTTATTCTTTACGCCACTTTTTCTTTGGCTCGTACCGGCCGCAGCCGTCGGCGGTTTGGGGCCAGTTGAGCTTCCATTCCAGATACTCTTCCTTGGTGATCTCGCCCTCTCGGAGCTGTTTCTTGCGGAGCTGCCACTCCTTTAAGAACTCATCCAGCAGGCGATACCGGAAGCTGACTGCCATGTGCTTTTCCGGGAAATCCGGGTCGGTGGTGTCTGTGACCTCATAGAGCCGGGTGCCGGGATAGTGCTCGTCCAGCTCGAACAGAGTGTACATCACATCCTCTGCGGCGTACAGGGTCGGCTCATAGAGAGACCGATAGTTTACATCCAATACCTCCGCAATCTTGCGGAGCAGCTCTTCTTTAGGAGTTCGGGTGTTGCTTTCGTATTGTGCGATGCGGATGTCTGCGCTCTTCTCCTCAAACCCGATGGCAATGCCCAATTCTTTCTGGGTCATACCTCGGAGGTTGCGGGCACGTTTGATGCGGTCACCGACTGCCATGCGATTGCCTCCTGACTTAAACATATTTGTTGAACCTAGTATAGCACAGAAAAATAGAAGGCGCAATAGAAAATAAACAAAAAAGTTTAAGATTTTACCCGAAAGCCTCTTGACTTAACGGAATGTGTTTAGTATAATGAGAACACAAAAAGGTAAGCAAAAATGCTTAGTAAAATTGAATGACCGCCAAACTGATCCAAACCGCCAAGACCTTCCGAAAGGAAGCGAGCGCTCCGTAAGGGGACGGCACAGCACCGCAAAGGGGGTATGCCTGCCGGAAGTCAGCGAGGATGAAGCGGCACCGAAACGAAACCGACAAGGAAAGGACAAAAAATGGCAAACAGCATTTTTATCAAGGCAGACGAGCTGGCAAAGGAACTGGACATCTCCCAGGGGCTGGCGTACAAGATGATCGCCCAGTGGAACGAAGAACTGAGGGCCAAAGGCTATACGACCGTAGGAGGCCGGGTAAGCAGGAGGTACTATCAGGAGAAAATCTACGGGGCAGGGGAGGAGTGATAGGATGCCAGCCTACAAGGACAGCAAACAGGGCACATGGTACGCTTCTTTCTACTTCGAAAACTGGCAAGGTGTGAAGCAGAAGAAGCTGAAACGGGGGTTTGCCACCAAGAAGGATGCTCTGGCGTGGGAGCGGGAGTTCCTTCTTCAACAGGCGGCAGACCTGACCATGACATTTGAAGCCTTTGTGGAAATTTATATCACGGACAAAAAGAAGCGACTCCGGGAAAACACCTGGTCTACCAAGGAGCATATCATCCGAACGAAAATCTTACCGTATTTCAAAGAAAAGCGGCTCAGCGAGATAAAGCCACGGGATGTGATTGCATGGCAGAACGAGATGCTGAACTACCGGGACAAAAACGGCAAGGTCTACTCGCCGACCTACCTCAAGACGCTGCATGGACAACTCAGTGCCATTCTGAATCACGCCGTCCGGTTCTACGGACTGAAATCAAACGCAGCAGCCACAGCCGGGTGCATGGGGTCGGAAAAGCACAAGGAAATGCTTTTCTGGACAAAGGAAGAGTACCTCAAATTCGCAGAGGTCATGATGGACAAGCCGCAAACCTATTACGCTTTTGAGGTCCTCTACTGGTGTGGCATCCGGGAGGGCGAGCTGCTGGCTCTGACTCCGGCAGATTTCGACTTGGACAAGGGGCTGCTCTCCATCACCAAATCCTATCAAAGGCTGAAAGGCCGGGATGTGATCACTGACCCGAAAACACCCAAGAGCGTCCGGGTCATCCAGATGCCGCAGTTTCTGACGGACGAGATCAGAGACTATCTGAAATCCCTCTACAAAGTCCAGCCAGACCAGCGGATCTTTGAGGTGACTAAGAGCTATCTGCACCACGAGATGGACAGGGGAGCCAAGGAAGCCGGGGTGAAGCGCATCCGAATCCACGACCTGCGGCACCCGTATGTCAAGCCCACGACAAAAAAATTTATAACTTTTTTTGAAGTTTTTCGGGCAGCCTCATAGCTGCCCATAGCTGTTTCAAATGGGTGTTCACGGTTATACCTCCTTTTCAGATTCCTTTGTTTCTAAGAAATCCTGTGTTGCATATTCAATCTCAATCCGCTCTCCTGGAAAGACGTAAACTTTGTTGATAAGTCGGTCAATCAGAGCTTTTGTCAGCATGTTGGCGTTTCCGACTTCCTGCACAATTTCCTGTTGTTTCAGCTTAATCTCATAATCACTTTTTATCTGCTTTGTCTGTGCAGTAATGACAGCATGAACATTTTTGGCTTGTACCAGTTCCGTGTCATAAACCGCTTTTCGTGTTCGATAGGTTTCCAAATCAATCTCTCCGAGTGCATACTGCTCATAAAGATGCCGCTTGCTGTCTTGAATAGAACGGAGTTTTTCTTCATGTTCGGCCTGCTGGACTGTCTGCAAATCCAATTTATCCTTATTGCTATCAATTCCCAATGCCGGACACATTTGAGCCCGAATTGTTTCAAATACAACCTGCTCCAAATCTGCCATCTTTATGCGCACACCATGACAAGGAATCGTTTCAGCCACCTCGGAATGACGGCAATAAAACCACGCACCATTTCGTAGAGACATTGCATGATCGCAGCATCCACAGAATACCTTACCACGGAGCAGATAATCACGCAGCTTTTTATTTGACAGAGAGAAACGCTTAATTGAAGCATTGGCTTTCTCAAATAGATCCACACTTACAATAGCCGGATGATGGTTCGGTATTTTGAACCACTCACTTTCATCCTTTAACTGTGTATGTCGGCTGCCAATCTCTTTTACCTTTCTCTTGCCAATTACATAGGTACCGATATATCTTTGATCTTCTAAAATACGCAGGACCGTTGATGTACTCCAAACGCCGTTTGTTCGGGAAACATTGTAATAGCCCTTGCCTTTAAGTTTGCGATATTCCCCAGGGGTGGGGATATTCATGGCATACAGTTTTCTTGTTATCTCGGCTGCGGTGTTGCCTTCAGACGCCCATTGAAATATCATCTGCACATTCGGGGCAACATCCTCGTCCGGTTCCATACGTCCGTCTGCACTCTTGCGATAGCCGTAAGGACAGATGACACTCTGATATTCCCCGCGACGCATCTTTGCGTATTTTGCACTTTTGGTTTTCATGGACATATCTCGGCTATAGCACTCGCTAATAAGATACTTGAAAGCAATATCAATCCCTCCGGTATCACCTTTGAAATTAGCTGTGTCAAAATCATCACTGACGGAAATAAAACGGGTGTGATAAAGAGGAAATACCCGCTCAATAAAATAGCCGGTTTCAATGCTGTTACGTCCAAATCGGGAAAGGTCTTCTTGTGTCAAGTAGGGACTAAAAAAATTTTGAGAATTTACAAGCCGTTCAT